>Ga0123352_10003578_pt1 | contig 22539 bp, 17 predicted proteins | sample TergutLab28metaG_FD_89700 | JGI IMG/M metagenome (GOLD analysis project Ga0123352, IMG submission 89700) | Labiotermes labralis P1 segment gut microbial communities from Petit-Saut dam, French Guiana - Lab288 P1 | ecosystem: Host-associated > Arthropoda: Insects > Digestive system > Gut ...
AGTATGACTATAAAACAAGATGGGGAAACTCGCACAGCAAAAAAGAAATTCCGAATTGGCTTGACATCATCATCAGAGAACACAATGCATTTGATCATTTGGAAATACCCATGTGGTTTGAAAGTGAGTTCAGGCGAGAACTCCCTAATACACTTGGCTTTGGTATTGTTGATTTGCGTGACAATAAAAATCTATAAAGTAGGTTATACATGTGATGTACATTGCAACTGAACCTCTAAATAGTTTTTCAAGTATAAGGGCATTAAAGATACGTGAAATCTGATAATGAAAGAGCCAGCACAGTTTGAAAAAATGCAGAAAAAGGTATGACAAGTAGTGTTTTTAGCGGACTTAATGATAATAAAATTTGATAACGAAACAGGAATAGCAATCTGGATAAAATGGCTATTATATGAAGCTAGAAAAGGGAGTTGAAGGGTATATGAGGTTCTACAAGAGAAATGATGTTTATACAGATGAAGAAAAACTTGATGAAAGCAAAGAAATATATAAATTTATGGGCTTTGACAGATTAGTTGAAATGCTAAAATATAATAAAATGTACTTAAGAAATGTAATAAAATGGGATGATACATGGGAATATCCAGCAAGATATTTTGCACGAAATGAAGATGAACTTAACAATCTTCAAGTAGATATATATGGTAGCTGTTGGTGTACCACGGAATATACAGATGCTCTTTGGCGTATTTATTCACAAGATAAAAAAAGTGCATGCATAAAAACAACAGTAAAAAAACTCAAAGATGCAATTAAACACCAAAAACACGATAGTTATTTTTTTCTTGACAAGGTTGTATATGTTTCTGATGAAGAAGAGGCAATGGAACTGGTCAAGTCTATATCATTAATGAGACTTTTTGGTCAACATACTGTTGTTGATGGGATTGACATTACTAAAATACTATTGTCGACAATAAAGAGAAAGGCTTTTGAACATGAAAAAGAAGTTCGGTTATTGGTACAAAATGCTTCACCTACAGATAAGTTGGAAGATGGTATCTTCATTGATATTGACTATTCAGAATTAATAAGTGAAGTTATCTTGGATCCTAGAGTTGACGAGCGTTATATCAGTGAGAAGAAAAGCATATTAGCAAATGATTATAATATCAAATGTCGGCGTTCAGACCTTTATGATACTACGAGACGATTCAAATTAAAATAAATATAGGGAATATAGTTGATGACTTTAATAAATAGGACTAAATATTATCAAATAAATCTTTTTGCCATTGGTACTTCTAGTTACCTTGCTATTGCCAACTACTTTCCTTGTTAAATTAACTACGCATTATCCATATAATGTGATGTTCATTATAGCGAGCTTTTATCTATGTGGTATTGAACGTCTGATTAAACAATTATACATAGCACTGAGATTTTTTAATTTAATTCAATTATAAAGATCCTATTGCAAGAACAGATGCGATGGATATTCTATCCACTTTGGATAAATTAATAGTAGATTCCTATACCATAACAAGTTAGTAATAATTTTTTGAAAGGATAATTATTTTAGTATGAAGAAAGTGGCACTCTTATTTGGGGTAGATGATTACCCTCAAAATAAACTAAAAAATGCTGTGAATGATGTAGTTGGCTTATCAGAAAAACTAATAAAACTCGGTTTCGATGTTAAAACCTGCCTAAATCCCAAAGTAGAAACTATGAGTAGAGAACTTTCATCTTTTAAATTAAATCTTGATGATGCAAATGTTGCACTTTTCTTTTTTGCGGGTCATGGTGTTCAATGTAAGGGAGAAAATTTCTTAGCTGCAATTGACACTAGCTTTGTAGATGAGTCATCTTGCAAATATAGTGCAATATCAATGAATATGATTATTGAATATTTTGAAGGAAGTAAGGTTAGCACAAAGATAATCATATTGGATGCTTGTAGAGATAATCCCTTCGTAAAGTGGCGAACTGTTTCCAATGACGGTCTTGCACCTATGTATGCACCAAAAGGAACAATCATTGCTTATTCAACTTCACCAGGGCAAAAGGCATCAGATGTTAGCAACAGTAACAATAGCGTTTATACAAACGCACTTCTTATGCACATTGGTGCAAAGAAAATCACTATTGAGGATATGTTTAAGCGCGTTCGCAATACAGTAAGCTCACACACAAATCATACACAAATTACGTGGGAGCATACCTCTTTGATGGGTAATTTTTATTTCAACTCTGGATATGATGAAAGCGATTTGCAGACGACATATTCGGAAAATGCTTTGGCAGATGAATATTTCGTTTTTGAGAGTGAAAATCCTCTGAAAGAAATAGTGTCACAACTTAAAACATATAACTGGTACAAACAAAACCCAGCTATTAGTAAACTCAGTAAAGTAAAAAATCTTAAAATGCAAGCAATGCCTAGGGATGATTTATTCATTCTAGGGAGAAATATTTATCAAGCCGCTTGTGGTAACTCTGCTAGTGCTATTGGATGGATTGATAACATAGGAAGTAACCTTGATAACATTCGAGGTAATGCCGCCATGCACATACTGAATGGAATACTTTTTGAAATATATTTTTCAAGTAAGGGCAGACTTCGCAAACGTTTCAAAATTGGATTTTTCGAAAAACCAATTAAGTTATGTCAATTAGAAAAATACGAAAAATGTAGTATATTCATTCGCAGTTTTTTAGAACAATATCCAAACCGTATTGTATACCTTCCAGGTACAACAGAAGTAATGTCAGTTGATGTAATACTTGAAAAATACGACGGCTGTCTGCCTTCTAATAGTTCGAATGCAAAACATCAAATTGTAGAAATTTATGTTGATGGGTTAGCAAGTATGTATGATGAAGATGGTTTGAAATTTATTACGGGCAACCAATTATGTGTTAGAACAAGGATTTCACAATTTCAAAGTGATTTTACTGATAAAATTGTTGTTCCAACAAATAAGATTAAAATGACATTTAATATGCCAGTTAATAAGGATAGTATGATTGGAGTCCCTTGGAATTATCAAATTTTAAGGTATGTTTAGATACATTAATATTGTGAAAATAGGTTTAAGCTTAACTTGTTTATAAAATCTACTTTCGCTAGACAAGAGCTATAGCATATATTTTAATTAAAGAGCAAAAAGGTGTTTTGAAGGTTCTACCCCATAAAGCTAATTTAGAATAGTTATGCTAAAGAGGTTTTTGGATATATAAAACTAAAAGAAAAACATAATTTGATAGAAGTATATGATGAAAGGGGTGGATCAAGTGAATAACAATATTAACTGGTCACAATTTGAAGCTTGCAACCAAGACCAAACAACCTCGTTTGAAAATATGTGCAGGCTATTGTTTAATCGTATGTTTTTTGATAATAATGCTATCTTGCACTCTAATCCTAATAATCCAGGTATTGAAGTATTACCAGTATTACATACAAAAACTAATAAACAAATAAGTTTTCAATCTAAGTATGTTACTTCGATAGGAGAAGCCTACAAACAATTTGCTGAGTCTACGAGAAAAGCTGTTAAATATTATACTAATCAACTAGATACAATTTACTTTTATTGCAATAAAGAATTGACTACTACAAGCAAGCAATACAAAGCTATCGAAACTACATTGCAGTCAGCCAATATTACCCTTGTATTGGTAAATAATCAAGCTATTTTAGATAGGGTTATTGAATATCCCATAATTGCATCTTTATACTTTAACCAGCATAATCTTACTCCAAATTGGTTTAAGTCTCATATTGAGGTAAGCCTTGATTCATTAGGTCCACGATATAATAGTGAGTTGAATGTAGACACTAATATAGGAGAATATGTTGAGCTATTTTCACAAACGGATGACTCAATACACCGTATAAATCAAAAAAAGTTCGTTGCTATGAAAGAAATTAAGAAAAACATATGGAGATATTCTGGCTATAATCGCGACTTAATTGACAAAATATATGATAAGATACTTTCTATAGTAGATATTAGTTTAAGTACTATATCTCAATGTTTAAGTTGGTCAACAACTTTACAGGAAGAATTTTCTATAGAGTTCACAAAATTGAGTATGGAAATATCGAAAAAAGAGAGTTGCTTTGTAAATGGCAAGTCTGACGAAAATATAAGTGAAATGAATAAGATTAGGTCTGAGGTTCGAAATTTAGAGTGGCTTTTGAATACTCCTAGGCTAGTAAGTTTTGACGATACAGAAAGAAAGCTAATAACAGGTAAAGTTTTAGTTATAAGTGGTGAGGCAGGGAGTGGAAAATCACAATTATTTGCCACTGCTGCAGAAAAAAATATTTCTCTAGGTAATAGGGCGTTACTTTTACTAGGACATACGTTTTTATCGAGTAATCCAATAAATACTTCAATTGTTGAGCAGCTAAATTTGACATATTCAATAAGTGAATTACTATATGTTCTTGAGGGTCTTGGTGAAGCAGATGGGTGCTGCACTGTGATATACATAGATGCTTTAAATGAAAGTGCAACAAGAGATATTTGGAAAACCGGTCTTATCCAATTTATTAATGAAGTAAATAAACTAAAATTTGTTCGTTTAGCTGTGTCAGTTCGCTCAGGCTATGAAAAACTGGTATTTGATGATACAACCCTTAGCCGAATTAAAAATAGTGAGATTGCTGAAATAATACATTATGGATTTCGGGAGAATTTAGCAGATGCTATGACATCATTTTTAAATTACTACAATATATCTTTTTCCCCTGCTTACTTTTTGCAGTATGAGATGACTAATCCGCTATTCCTAACACTTTTTTGTAAAACTTATAACGGCGAAAATTACGATATGCTTACACTTTTTGAGAAAATTATAGAAAAAACAGGTGAAGATATTGAAAAAACTATAAATGTAGACGGCTTATCAGGTAGCTTTAAAAATTTTGTTGCTGAAGTTGTACAGTTTATGGTGGATAACGATTCGCATTATATCTCAAAAATGGATATTTTAAATTTAGGCTACTGGAAAACACACGGATTAGATAATCATAAAACACCATTTATTGCAGCACTAGAAAAATCAGGACTATTACTTAGTTTTTTCAGGTCTGAATCTTATATATACTCTTTTGGATATAATTTACTTGAAGATTTTCTACTAGCGAAACATATGTTCAAAAAATTCTCAGATAAAGAAAGTCTGAAAATTTACTTGCAAAATGAAGTATCAAAAATAAATAAAGGTGATTTTCGTGTAGATATAAATGTATTTATAATCATCTGTGGACTATATGCCGAAAAATATGGAGAAGAATGCATAGATGTTATTAACGATGTAGTTGATGAAAATTATAAATACGATCTTGCTAAACATTATGTTGAATCTTTTATTTGGCGAAAATCAAATAATATAAATAGTGAGTATTTTATAGATTTTGTAAACGACCATCAAGTGGATTGCGATATAGTTTGGAATGTATTAATTGCTAACAGTACAAAGGAAAGCCACCCTCTAAATGCCGAATTACTCCACAATATTTTACTTCATAAACCGCTTAACGAACGTGATTACATGTGGACAATATATATCAATAAATTATATGAAGAAGAGAGATTATTTCAGCTAGTTGAACTTTTTGACAAGGGAAAATATTTAAGTAAAATGTCCCAAACGGTAATAGAGTTACTTCTAAAACTGTTTGGCTGGCTATTAACATCTTCTAATAGGCCTTTGAGAGATAAGGCGTCGAAAGCAATGATTGAGTTACTAAAGTTAAATTTTCACATGTGCAAAGGCTTACTTCAAGCATTTGAATCCGTAAATGATCCGTATGTTATTCAACGTTTGTATGGAGTTGTTTTTGGTGCTTGTATGAAGCGTGTCCGCAAAGAGAACGATGATGTAAATTTCAAAGAATTATCAGTTTATGTATATGATGTGATTTTTAATCAAGATAATGTATATCCAGATGTCTTGTTGCGCGATTATGCTAGATTGATTATTGAAAGATGGATATATGAATTTCCATGTGTTGCAAATGAAATTGATTGTAATAAAGTCCGCCCACCATATCGCTCAGAGGCTATTCCGATTGTCGAAGAGGAAGAGTATTATCTTAAAGATGTAAGAAATAGTGGATTCAATCGTATTGTATATTCAATGAAGACTGAAAAACAAGGCATGTATGGTGATTTTGGTAGGTATGTTTTCCAATCGGCACTAAACTACTTTAAAGATGTCAATATAGAGAACTTATATCACTATGCTATGCAATTCATCCGAGATGAATTGGGATATAGTGATGACTTGTTTGGAGTCCGTGATACTAGCGATAGATACTATGATAGGCACGATACTAAAAAAGCTGAACGAATCGGCAAGAAATATCAGTGGATAGCTATGTATAATATATTGGCTAGAATTTCTGATACACATCATCTAGATGGGCGTTGGAGAGACTTTGGAGAAGATGTTGATACATTTGAAGGGGCTTGGGAACCTGATGTTCGTGACTTCGACCCAACTCTAAACAATAGCTTTTTATTACCTCCAAACTTACCAAAATTTAATACAAATGAAACCTTAGAGGATGAGTTTGTTTGCCTAACAGAAAAAAATCGAGAAAGTATTATAGAATGGGCAAAGTCAGAAGGTAATTTTTTAGATAAGCATCCTAAAAAGTTGCAGCTTGTTGATGAAACAGGTCAAGAGTGGATAATGTTGTACCAATACGAAAATATAAAAAACACATCTAAAGATGACTATGATACCCCTGGTAGACAAGATATATGGTCGATGTCATTTGGAACCGTTGTAAAACAAGAATCATTTGAAGACATAATGAGTGATCTTAAAACAAGGAATTTTATGGGCAGATGGTTTCCCGAAGGATATAGTATATATCAATTATTTAATAGAGAATATTATTGGTCTCCAAGTTGTAATAATGTATTTAGAGATTCTTGGCGGGAGTATGAAATTGAAACAGGAGAAAAGATTGTTGAAAAACATAATAGTATGATACCAAAATTTAAATCAACTATGGAAGATTTGGATGAATTACCTGTAAGAGAGCTTGAAAACCTTCTCGAAAATTATGATACTGATGATTCAAAACTTGGTGTGTCTCTATACTTTGAGGAAAAAGAATGGGAAACTACTGTAAATGTAAAAAAACTACTAGCAAAGGTTATGCCGACTTATTCGAATTTTACATGGGAAGAAGGATATGACTCATCCCAAGAAGAATCCACTTCATTTTATATGCCGTGTAAAGATATTATCGATTATCTCGAATTAGAGCAACGAGAGTATGATGGATATTTTTACAATAAGGATGATATACTTGTCGCATTTGATGGGACTTTATCTAAGAATAGCAATGGATTATTAATAAGAAAAGACTATATTGAAAAATACTTAGCAGACAACAACTTGCGATTGTTCTGGGCATGTTTAGGTGAGAAAAACTTCCACTCTGGTGGCATAAGTAGCCGTGATTTTGTCAGGGGTGAATGGAGTGGTTTATTCCATCTTGAAAATGGTAGCGTTATAGGAAAAATGGAGCATAAAGAGCTTTACTCTTACCCTTATAAACTACGGAATTAATAGTTTTGATAAACAAATCCCCTAGCTAAACATAATCTAAGGGATTTGAGTTAACTGCTGCCTATAGCTGGTTATCATCAACGTGAGTATATATCTCAGTAGTCGCCAGATTTTCGTGTCCAAAAATTTGTTGCAATGAGCGTATGTCTATTCTGCCATATTTGTACATAAGTGTATCATTTGTATGACATAATGTATGAGCTGAAATGGTAGAAACGTCGAATCCAGCTATCCTAACATATTTTTTTACAATTTACTGTAAGATTATTTCTCATGTCCATCCAAGCTGATATTGAAGACTTAGCCGAAAGGGTAAACTAAGTGGAGAGAAAAAGAGCTAGTGGACCTATGAGATGACTATTTCAGTATTGAGGAGGCTAAGTAATGACCAACTTACTTGTTGGCAATGGTGTCAATATAAAACATGGTGGATATTGTTTTAGTAACGCAGATATTGTGTTGAGGGGATTAAAATCTCTTGAAAGCGATGATTTCCCAAAGCATATTATTATGGATGAGCCAATTTCAGTGAAATATTTCTTAGGTCATTTATTTGTCGAAATTATTAACACCCTTTCAGGTGCAAACGATAGATATGCAGTTCTTACTGTAGGGAAAGAGTCATTGGCTGATTTCAAGCGGAAGTACAACGACAAGAAATCGCTGAAAATGACTGACATTGGGTTTGAGGATTATTACTTAATTTATGATATTATTTGCAACAAAAACAGACTAGGAAATCCTAAGCGATACAATATCAGAACAATAATTGAACTAACTTTTTAAATTCGATTTATGATAACGGAAACGTAAATGTCGCATACAAGGCGTTTTCAGAAGAGTTTGTGGGGTGGTTAAGAGATTACGAAAAAATTTTCACCACAAATTACGATAAAAATATAGAGTTAGCTACTGGCAAAAGTGTTTTTCATTTGCATGGGGATTTTGATACTTTGGAAGATGTATATCAAAAAGACTCCTTTCGAAATAGTCTACCAGACAAGCCGTATAAAAATACATCGGTAGATGAAGGTTTTTTGCATCTTTATTCAACCGCTATAACCACGTATAGCGACAACTATAAACAATATCGAGTGAACTTAAGTTCCGTTGCAAATAAGGGAATTGATAAACTGGCAGATGCGTACTTAAATAATCCTGGTGTGACAAAAGATGTGGACTCATGGGGAGACGATGTAGATGACTTAGTTGCCCGTTTAGGTGTGGCTGTGAAGTTGAGAATCCAAATTTAAAATTTCAAGAAGTTTATCCATTTCAGCAATTGGTAGATATTACTGGAAAGCTGAATATAATTGGACTATCTCCATTTAATGATAGACATATTTTTGAGGTCATAAATGATTCGAAGATAAGTGAATGTACATTTTATTATTATGATAAAAATGAAATAGATATTATTGCATCACTCCTTAATAAAAAGCAACTAGCATTTTTAGATGTCACAGATTTTTGGGATTATATTGATGGCGAGATTAATGGGGAACATTATTCGCGTATCAAAATACCCCAAAAGCATAAAAAAACGATACTAAAAAGGATTTCAAGATGCGAGTTTAAAAAGTTTGCTGATGCTTTTAGGAGTATGACTTACAGTATCATGAGCGATGTTGACATTGTGAATCAAATCAATAATGTAGAGTATGGAGTGAGGCTTATAATACTTGATAAAATAAAACGCATCAAACAAGATAGAACAAAAACCAAAGAACAGCAATTAGTGTTACAAGCAGTAGATTTTCATATTATTGCAGCAGAACATAATCTTGACCCTGCTGTAATATATTGCATAGGTGTTGACAATGTCAAGAATCAAAAGTTTATGATCATATGAGCGACATAGCAATCATAAGGTATTGGCTATTAATGTGAATTTAAAGAACGGAGGGAGCTTTTATAAATGACTGACCAAAATTTATTACAAACATTGTGGGATTGGACTTTGAAAAATGCATCGTGGCTCTTTAGTGGTGTTGGCGTTAGTATATTCGGTGTTCTTATTGGCATGTTTTTCAGAAACAAAAAGCGTGATAAAAAGCAAGGAATAATTGAAAACAACATTAATATTAAAGGCAACAAGAGCTCATTTAATAGTTTTGAGGGAGCTAATTTTGGTATTATAACAAAAGAGGTGCATAATGATAGAGATAAAAAAATGGATTGAAACACTGTTTCAAAAGAGAAATAAGAACGAACAATATCAATCCAAAGGTTTTAATCCTGCACCAGAGGTCATAGGAGAATTAAAAAACAGTATTGTTATTAAAAATGGCACTAATTCATTTGATGGGGCTAATTTCGGTGTTCAAAACACTTATTATATGATTACAGATTATTCAATATCAAGTCAGATACTAGATTCTTCTGTAACATCAACACTTGATGCAATAAAGAAATTAATCTCAAATTGTAAATTAGATGTCGCTCTTTCGAAGTATCAAGAATTGATAAACGATTATACTGTGATGAGCTCATTAGACAAGAGTATTCAATCTCGTGTTTTACTTGGAATTGCTTCTATATATATTAATATGTCTGATTTTATAAATGCAAAGAAATTTATAGAACAGCACAAAAAAGGAAATTTGCCGTTCGACGACAAGGGCTATTCAATAATGGCTTCATACTATTTAAACCAGAAAGACCCTAACCTTTATAGCGAGCTTAATAATATAGCAAATAAAGCGTTAGAACACTTTCCTAATAGCATTATTTGTATGTGTATTTATGCTCTCGTAACAACAATTGTTGATGTTAATTTTGATGGGAAGCAATATTTAGAAGGAATCAGCACTAAGTTAGATAATGATGAAGATAAAAAACTGTATTTTGAAACGTTGTGCAATATTTTTATTATAAGAATGGAATTTGATAGCGTAATAAACATTTATAAAACACTTGAGTTCAAGCCGTCACTATTACTTCATTCGCAGTACATAAACACTCTTTATACTAGTTTAATTTATAGTGAAAATGATAACGATTTCATTCGACGTGCTGATATGGATTTTGCCAAGTTATATAATATTTGGCTAATTATATTGAAAATTGAGGAAAATCTTACTGAAGATGAAGTGGAGTTTTTTCGTTGTCTAATTGCAGATGTGTACTTAAATTGCATCGTTCTCTTAGGCAAAGAATCCAATAAGGCTCCACAGAATTTATTAAAACATGCTCTTGAAGAAACAAAAGACAACTATTCTTTTTTTATAAGCACACTTCCTGATTCTGATAACAACTCAAAAGGATATTGTACTACAAATGAAAAAATAAATCATATAGAAAGTTTACTTGAAAGCAAGAAATATATTGAGATATACAACTATTTATGGCCTGCAATTAAGACAGATGATGAACTCCAAAGACTTTTCAAATATCAACTTTTGAGAGTTTGCATTGAAATTAAAGAAGAAAATCCAGAATGTTTTATTGAGTGTATCAACCACTTTAAGAAAAATGAAACATTTGATAATTATATGAAATTTATTGAGAGTATGTATATTTATCGCTTCGAGTCAACTCAACGAGCTTTGCAAAGTTTGGATACGCTATATTTAGAATCTAAAGACCCAATAGTCATTTTGGATCTAATAAGGTTTGCAAATAGAGTGGGCGAAATTACATTTGCTATTGAAAAATTAAACGATATTAAAAATAATAAGGCTTTTGTAATTGGTATTAATCCGAATGACTACTTTGAACAATGTTTAAGTCTTTACATTAAATCGCAAAAGGATACAGGAATATTCAATCTACTAGAAGGAATGAGCGAATATTCAATAGACTGTATACTACAGCTTAGAATTAATGCCGCTAAAGCAGAGTTTATTGGAGATTTGCCTACATATGCTGCAACAAACTCTCAATTATATGAACAGACAGACGATATAAGTTATTTATATAGTGCTTGTGAACTGTACAAAGCATTGTTTGATATTCAGAACTTAAAAGATTTACTCAATCTACTTTCGCATTCAAAAAATGCAGATGAAATTAATGTAAATATTCTGTATGCTAACTACTATGTCTTAATTGGAGATATTGATAAAGCCCTTGATTCTGCCAAAAAAGCTAAAGATTTAGCGATTGACTTACCAACGTCACCTGCACATCAATTATATTGGTCACTATGCTTACGAACTAATGATATTGATACATGGATCCATATTAGTGAATATACTTCTAAGTACCCTAAACATACACACTGGGTTCGAGTCATAACAGCTTTGGAAAAAGATGAAAATGGAAACGATATATGGACATCCGAAGTTAAGCAAATTTTCGAAAAACTGATTCGCGATTATGAGTCCATAATGCAAATGTATAATAAGCAGTATGTATACGGTATTTCTATGATGAAAGATATAATGCAATGGAGATATGCTGATATACCTTTTCACTTAAAGATACTGAAGACATTCTCAGGAGATGTAGAGATTTTCAATATTGAAAGACAAAACAACATAAATGAAATTGCTATGGACTCTTTGAGTTTGTACTTTATGGAAACCATTAATTGTTTAGACTTATTAAAAAATTGCAATAAAATCTACATTGACTACCAAACAATAGTATCGTTCTCGTATGATTTACTTATAGAAGAAGATAAGCGTATAAGGAAAATACTTAATTTCATAAAAACATCTAGTAATGTTGCTGTAACGTTTCCTTCTGAATCAGGAAAAGAATTAATATCTAAAATCGATATGACAAAATCCAAAACCAGTGATTTCTTATGTATGATGAATACTTGTGCAATAGCCTATGATAATGGTGCTACTTATGTTTATTTAGATATGGTAACAGAACTCCTTTGTAAGATAACAAATTCAAATACAATTTCATTCTGGGGCTTTTTAAAATCAGGACATACTTTGGGTTGGTTATCAAACATCGAACTTGGAAATGCGATATTAAATATATCAAAATTCAATTTCTCGTTTATAAACATTGATAGCTTAGACTTATATTATTCATTGCAAGCTAATGATTTTGCTATAGATGAATTAATATTAAAATTAATCAAGATAGAACCATTTGCTGACACCAAATCCTACTTACCTGTATTTATTGGGCTATTGCAAATACTGCGTACAGATGGAAATTACGAAATAATTGATAAAATTGTTGACGCATTTATTGAAACTCTTGATAAACGACACGGGAGAACACGTTCTGTATATGGAAATAGAGAACTACACGGCAATGCTTCTTTCGAACGTGCTTCACAAATGAGAATTATTTGTGAAAGCGGAATCGCAAGCATATGTGCTTTCCTTTTTGATTTTAAATCACTAGAGGAAATCGAAGATAAAATTGTTAAAATAACGAGTCGTATCCCTAAAGAAAGACATCCATCTATATTGGAAAACGCAAAAAATATATACTCAACATACTTAGAAAAATCATAAAAAGTATGCTAATTAATGAGGAGTGTCACAACAAAATTACCCAATAATTAAGGCGAAATTTAGAATAAAAACAATATACTAGTATAGTGATTAAACTTTAAGGAGATACTGCTAATGAAAAAACATAATGGAGTCATTGTCTTTCAGTACATTGTAAATTTTTCATCAATAATGGCTTTCGTTCTACAAAGCCTAGATATGCCAGATTGGTATGTGCAATTTGAGCCTTTTGGTGCATATTTTATCATCGCTTTACTTGCAATAAATATATTAATAAGCTTTATGACTAGAAACAAATTTAGCAAAGCTAGACTAATAAAGAAAACTATTTTTTTGATGAGAAATGCGACTGAAAATATTGTCATGTTTGGAGGAGATTTAAGTTGGGCGGAGGATTATGAAGACGTTATAAAGGAACTTACAGGCGACGGTAAGACAGTGATAGTTATTTTTCCGTTTTCAAAAATATCTAATTTTTCAAGAAATGCAAGCACGAGATTTGATACGAATGTTCTTAAATTAAAAATGGCAGGTGCTATAATATATTATACAGAAAATGACCACAATCTAAGATGTACGATTATTGATATAGGCATTGAACGGGCACGAGAAGATATGAAAGTTATCTCAAGTAAACGAATAAATAGGCATAGTACAAATCAGTCTAAAAATCAATACAGGGTTAACTACTTTCAATATAAAAAAGATCATGAAAAGGCTTTTTGCAACCTTTATTACAATAACTACGTACTGATAAAAGATATTATTAAGAGGTATTTTAATGAGTAAAATCACGATAGAGAATATATTTAATAACAGTAACGTCATTGATGCTCTAGCGAATTATCGTAGTAAATATGAGCTACCTTTCATAGTTGAGGTTTCTGGGATGCCCAATTCTGGAAAGTCTGGAGCTATTAAAGTTGCAGAAAAATTAATGAGAAGAAGCAAATTGGAATATAAGATTATTCCTGAGGCTGCGGGATACTGCAAAATTAAAGACAAGTTATCTCCAATGTTCAATGATTGGACATTTTCGCAAACATTATCACTATTAACGGAGGCTTTTAATAGCAATCACAACTTGGTTATCTGTGAGCGTGGAATTTTTGATGCTTTATGCTGGGCAAGATTCCATTATGACAATGGGCAACTATCTCAAGAGGAATACGATAAGTCTAGTAGCTATTTTAGCTTGTCAAGATTTTCTGAAAAAATTGCATTGTTGATTACGTTTAGGTGCAATGTTGAAACAACCATTAGCAGAGAAAATACACATGGGATTGTTGGTGCTGAGGGAACAATCATAAATAATAAGACTTTAGCGATACTTAAAACTTCAATCGACGAAACTTATCGTAAGTATAGTCATTGCTTTAAGCAGTCAATAATTATTGATTCTGATGAGTTAACTCAACAAGAAATCAGTTCACGGTTTATCAATGAAATTTTAATATACCTTAATGATCTATAAATAAGCAATAAAATATCCTTTTAAATATAGTGATTGCACCCTTAATGGGGATTTGCAATCCCTGCTATATTTACTTATTACTTCACTCACAGATGTGTTGTAACTCTCAGTATTTTCAAAGAATTATATTTTGTAAAAATAGTTCTAGTGCAAAAAAATCAAATATACATTTTAGCTTATGCATAAGCACAGTATAAAGATTATTATGATGCTATAATGAAGTCATTAGTGAACAATGTACAACAAATAACAGAAAATTCTGATATTGCTGAGATTTTCGCTTGGTAGTGTAAAAATAATTTTACACTACCATTGATGACAACAGTGTGTCATGTTTTATAGGAGCATGTAAATTTTTTTCAATCTCGATCGACTAGCAACAGTTATAATTTTGCATTTCTCCATATCTCAAATCCTTCAATTATTTTTTTGAAATGCTCCGAACTTGTTCTGTGTTCAATAAACTTTCGAGTAACAACAAATTCCATAAGATACTGTTTAGGAACAATATACTTGGGGGTTTTCTCGATATGCTTGATATATCCTGCTCCTAGCCATTTCAAAATAGTGCTTTTTTCTAGCCCTGTCATTTCAACAATGTCGGCAGTTGTGAGAATATCATCGCATTCGTTATAAATAAACTTGAAATAATCAGCAATTTCCGTTTTTTGCCTTGGTGTTACTAACTGTGCAAAGCACCTACGGCTATTAAGTATTTGCTCCTTATTGGACTTTTGTGAGATAACTACCCCACACGGTATCATACTGCCTACTTGTTCGCGTCGCCGAAGATAAGTAATAACATCTTCAAGAGCAATTTTGTATCGCCATGTACTTTTTCCTGTGTCTTGACAAGGGATAATTCCTTGATCTAAAAGATACTTTGCACTCCGTTTAGCTATCTTGCAAATTTTCGATAGTTGTTCTAAACTTATATATTCTGGGTATTGTTCTTTTAACTTATAATACTTTGGCTTTCTCATGCGTCCTCCAATTACGTTATTTGCCAATAGTAGATGAACGCTATTTTGCTAAAAACTTGAAAAATGCTTGCCCAATGTTCTGACGTAATAAGGCCATGTCCACTCATCACGTTGCACAAAAAATGTGCTTGCCCGATTGGATAATGTTTGCCCGATGTTTGCCCAACGTGCAAAAAAATACTCAAAACTGCTTACCTTAGGCAACCCGCATGGTTACTACCTAAACGCAATAAAAGACTGTAAAAAATCCAGCATTGCTAGACTTTTTACAGTCTTTGTGGTATAATAAATTCCAACACAGTTTGCTATACTCTGCGGAGTTAAGAAAACTTGAAATTTACCTAAATTCAAATAATAGCCTCGCTGGGGCAGTAATTATCTGCCCTGGCGGGGCTTATGCTAGAACAACGGAAAGAGAGGGCAAGCCTGTAGCTTTGGCCATTAACAAAATGGGGCTTCATGCTTTTGTACTTCATTATGATGTCAAAAATCCACCACTTTTTACAAGGCCTTTAGAGCAGCTTGCATGTGCAATTAAACACGTTCGTAAAAATGCTAAAAAATATAATGTAAATCCTGATAACATTACTGTTATGGGATTTTCTGCTGGAGGCCATCTTGCGGCAAGCCTTGGCGTTTACTGGCATAAGCCTGAGTTTTTTAAGGGCGATGTTAATTCTGAAGTTTATAAACCAAACGCACTTGTATTGTGCTACGCCGTTTTAAGTGGCGGAAAATTTAAGCACGAGAGAAGCTTTTATAACCTTTTGGGCGATAATACTGACGTTTTGCAAAATTATTCTTTAGAAACTAAAATATGCGAAAAAACACCAAAAACATTTATGTGGCACACAGCAGATGACGCCGCTGTTGCAGTTGAAAACACACTGCTTTTCGCAAAAGGTCTTTCAAAACATAAAGTTCCGTATGAAATGCATATATATCCACATGGTGTTCATGGTCTTTCGCTTGCAACACAGGAAACTGCCACTAATGAAGAGCAAATTAATCCTTATGTTTCAACTTGGATTAATCGATTAGAAGAGTTTTTAAAAGGTGATTCGTATGATAAAAATTAGAATTTGGCGTAAAGCATCTCCTGTTTTTATAGTAGCTATATTGCTTTTTACAGTAGTCATGGTTAGAGGTGGTGGCTCTGCAAACAGCTCTTCTTGGGTGATGAGCAGAAATGTATATGAAAATAGATTAAATGGTGGTTTTTCAATTTCTGTAGGTTCTGCCAGAAGCGGTACTCGTAATCAAACATTTAACTTAACTAGTAGAGAATTATCATCTATTCATGTAAGTAGCCAAAGCGATAGTGGAGAAATAATTCTCATAATATCACAGCGAAACGGTGCAGAAAATAGGTACGACATATCAAATTTTGAGGGCAGCTTGCCTATAGTTGGCTTATACGCTGGGCGTATTAGATTTAGTTTGCAGTATGACAGCATAAGAAATTCAAATACCACAATACGGTGGCGTTAATATTTTCTTATTTTTAAAATTTGTTCTTGACATTTGAAATTCGCTATAGTATAATATTTAGAGTAAGCGGATGTGGTGGAATTGGCAGACACGCCAGATTTAGGTTCTGGTGCCCGTAGGTGTGCAGGTTCAAGTCCTGTCATCCGCATACTTTTACCACTAAAACTTTGGTTTTGGTGGATTTTTTTGTATACAGAGGTGTTTTATGAATAATGTGAATAAAGATTTGCTCAAAAATTTGCCAAAAATAGACGAGCTTCTAAACGAAGGTATTATAAAAAATGAAATAGAAGTGGGTAACCGTTCGCTTGTAGTTGAAAGCTTACGAAAAGCGATTGATTATTATAGGACTGGCATTTTAAATTTAAAAATCGTAAAATCACCTGAAATAAATGAAATTATAGAAACCGCATTAAAAATACTTAAAAAAGACGCTAAAATGAACCTTCGCCCCGTTATAAACGCAACAGGCGTTTTACTCCATACAAACTTGGGGCGTGCATTATTATCAGAAAAAGCCGCAAAAGCCGCCTATACTATTGCTTCATCTTATTCTAATCTTGAATTTAATATAACCTCTGGTAAGCGTGGCAGCAGATACGATTCTGTTTCAGAACTTATTAAAAAACTTACCAATGCAGAAGATTCGGTTGTTGTAAACAATAATGCGGCGGCAGTATTGCTTATATTAAACACACTGGCAAAAGATAAAAAAGTTATTGTATCTCGCGGAGAGTTGGTTGAAATTGGCGGAGAGTTTAGAGTGCCCGATATTATAGCACAAAGCGGCTGCCTACTCCAAGAAGTGGGCACAACAAACAAAACTCACATAAAAGACTATGAAAAAGAAATTACTGAAGATGCAGTTCTTCTAAAAGTTCATACGAGCAACTACAAAATTATTGGGTTCACTTCTGAAGTTTTGATTTCGGAGCTTTCAACACTTTCTAAAAAGCATGATATTCCGCTTATTTATGACCTTGGTGGAGGTTCACTGATAAATTTAGAAAAATACGGCATAAGTGGGGAACCATTTGTGCAAAAGGCTATAGAAGACGGTGCAGACGTTGTTTGCTTTAGTGGCGATAAACTTTTGGGCGGTCCACAGGCAGGCATTATCATCGGCAAAAAAGAATATATTGAAAAAATCAAGAAAAATCCGCTTACAAGAGCATTTAGGATAGACAAGCTAACCCTTGCCGCTTTAGAGGCAACCTTTCGTGAGTATTTGGACGAAGAAAATGCAATTAAAAATATCCCCCTTCTTAATAGCCTTTTACTTGATAAAGAAAGTCTTTACAAAAAAGCGGTAATACTTCATAGTATGCTTGAACCATTTAATGCCGAAATTATTGAAGAGTTTGGTCAAATAGGTGGTGGCACAATGCCTGAATTTAATATCAAAACATATGCTATTGCGATAAATCCTTTAAATTGTTCGGTTAATGAGTTGGAAGAAAAACTTAGAAACTGCGAAGTTCCTATAATAACAAGAGTCGTTAAAGATAGAGTACTACTTGATGTTTTAACGCTTTTTGAAAAAGATTTTGAGTATATTGCAAACTGCGTTAGGAAGTGTTTAAATGAATAACAATGTAATTATTGGAACAGCTGGCCATGTAGACCATGGCAAAACCAGCCTTATAAAAGCCCTTACAGGGATTGACACAGATAGGCTTATAGAGGAGAAAAAACGCGGGATAACTATACAGCTTGGTTTCGCCCATCTTGATTTTGATGATGGCACAAAGGTTGGCATTGTTGATGTTCCGGGCCATGAAAAATTTATAAAAAATATGCTAGCAGGTGCAGGTGGTATAGATATTGCACTACTAATTGTTGCCGCTAATGAAGGCGTTTCTATGCAAACCAGAGAGCATTTTGATATTTTGAAGCTTTTAGGAATAAAAAAAGGCATTATTGTAATTACAAAATGTGACACAGTAGAGCCTGATTTTATTGAGCTTGTTAAATCTGATATTGATGAGCTTGTTCTTAGTAGTTTTTTAGAAGGCTCGCAAATTATAGAAACTTCTGTATTTAAAAATAGTGGTATATCTGAGTTAAAATCGGCAATTAAAGAGCTTATCAAGGATTTTAAAAAAGATACTAATATTCCCTTTAGGATGCCTATAGACCGCATCTTTTCTGTCGATGGTTTTGGAACGGTTGTAACAGGCACTTTGGTTAACGGCAAGGTAAAAAAAAGCGATAATTTCTGTATTTATCCAAGTGAACTAACTGGCAAAGTTAGGAATATTCAAGTTCATGATAATGACGTTGAAGAAGCTTTTGCAGGCCAACGTGTTGCAATAAATCTTTCTGGTGTTAAGAAAGAGGATTTGCAAAGAGGTGATGTTTTAGCAAAGCCTGAAAGCATGGAAAACACTTATATCGTGGACGTTAAGATAACTCTTACCGACACTGAAAGAGTTATCAAAAACGGCTCTAGGCTTCACTTCTATCACGGCTCTAAAGATTGTTTGTGTAAGGTTGTTCTTTTTGACAAATCTGAGCTTAAAAGCGAAGAATCTTGTTACGCACAACTAAGACTTGAAGAAAAGGTTGCACTAAAATACGGCGATAGGTATATAGTACGTTTTTACTCGCCTCTTGAAACTGTTGGTGGCGGAATTGTTTTAAACCCTCTTGCCAAAAAACGCATTTCTGGCACAAATAGGCTTGAAGTTATGGAGAATGGTGAAAATATTGAAGTTGTTAAAGCTATTATAACCGAAAGAAGCTCCCTAAGCCCGCCAACTATCCAAAAAATTGAAATGCTCGCAAATATGCCTCAAAATGAATTTGAAATTGCTTTAAACAAATTAAAGGCAGATAAAAAAATCATAATTTTAGATGAAAACCATGTTGTAAGCTACGAATTTTTGCTTAAAATAGGTAAAAATTCTAGCAATATTTTGTCAGAATTTCACAAAAATAATCCTTTTAAAAAAGGAATGAACATAGAAGAGTATAAAAGCCGCATAAATTTCTCGATAGAGCCACTCATTGAAGAAAATATAATAGTAGTAAAGGACGGGCTTGTAAAAGACCCTAATTTCAAGGTTAAATTTAATGATGGCCATATAAAAATTGCAGAGCAAATTGAAAGAATGTACTTAAGTGCTGGATTTATCGTGCCTAACAAAGATGATGTTTTAAAAATGTTTAAAGATAAAAATGCTCCAAACATCCTGAGTGCACTTATAACCGAGGGTAGGCTTGTGTTAATTGATAAGCAGATTATGTTTCACAAAGAATATTACGAAAAAGCACTGCAAATTGTTAGGGAAACTATTAATAAAAATGGTCAAATTACATTGGGAGAATTTAGAGATATAATCGAGGCAAGCCGGAAATATGCCGTTTTGCTACTCGAACACTTCGACCAGAAAAGAATTACAAAAAAGATTGACGATGCTCGTGTTTTGTGGTAATCTAATAAGAATATCTAAAAACAGGAGGAATTCTTATGAAATTTAAGCTTTACAACGAAGTTAAAGAATTTTATAAAGACACTTATGATGTTTTATTAAAACACGAGGCTCAAAACATTATCCCGCTTGGTAACATTATTATTGGCTACAAGGGTGAAGATAAAACGGATTGGAGAGATCCTAAAAATTGGTTTATGGCAACAATTTTTGATGAGTCGAGTCTACATATAACTGCTATTATGACGCCGCCTCACTTACTAACACTCTACGCAACTGATAATAAAATTAATGACGAAGCTTTGGACTTCCTTGTAAGTTCGCTTGTAGACTCTAATATTTATATTCCTGGAGTTATGTCAGAGAAGAATTTAGCAGAAAAATTTGCTCAAAAATATACAGATAAAAAAGGGTTAAAATTTGAAATATATAAAAACCAACGTATTTATGAACTTGTAGAAGTAAATCCTAAAATACCTAGTGTCGGCAATTTACGTCTTGCAAATGAAAGTGATATGTCTTTTTTTCCGTATTGGGCTGAAGCTTTTAATAGTGATTGTTTCGAAATGCCTATAATTATCAAAGATGACTTAGAAAGTTATCATTACCATATTTCTCAAAACAGGCTTTATATTTTAGAAGATAGTGGTATGCCTGTTTCTATGGCAAGGATAGGTCGCGACCTTGTAGAAACCTGTGTTGTTAACTATGTGTACACTCCACCATACCTTAGAGGCAAAGGCTATGCTAGTAGCTGTGTTGCAAAGATTAGCCAAATAGGGCTTGAGCGTGGGTTTAAAAAATGTGTATTATATACAGATTTATCAAACCCAACATCTAACAGCATTTATCAAAAAATTGGCTATGTGCCAATTTGCGATTCTTCAGATATTAGGTTTTCATAGGTGAATCAAATGAAAATAGGAATTATTACAGATATTCATAATAATATTATGGCTTTAAATGCCATTTTAAAAAAATTTCAAGAAGAAAATTGCGATGGAATTATTTGTTGTGGCGATATAATAGGGATTGGGCCACACCCTGAAGAAACAGTTTCTGCTATTATGGAAATACCAAATTTGCTGGCATGTGTTAAAGGTAACCATGAGCGGTACCTCAGCGATATGAGCGAAAACATGAGCGATGAAGAGAGAAAATATCATGAATGGGAACATGCCCTATTAAGCGAAAAATCAAAAAAATTCATAGAAAGCCTAAAATACGAGGAATTTCTAAATGTCGGTGAAAAGCGCATATATGTTGTTCATTATGCTATTGACAAAAATAATAAATATCCACAGTTTGTTAAAAAACCTTCTTTAAGTGAATTGGATGAGCTTTTTTCGTATGTTGATGCTGACATTATTTTGTACGGGCATAACCATGAAAAATCTATTTTCATCGGTGATAAATACTTTATTAACTGCGGCTCACTTGGTTGCCCTAGCAAAGATAAAAATATTGCTAGAGCCTTAATACTTTCTTTAAGCGAAAGCATATCTTTCCAAGAAATTAGAATTGAATATGATATACAACAAGTGCTTGCTGATATTAACAAGTTCAACTATCCTGCAAAAGATACAATTAAAGCTATATTTTATGGTGTACAGCACTCTCTATAATATTCAACTATTTCAGGGAAATTAGGGTTTTTAAGCTCTAGTTTCCCTGTTTCGCTAAGAATATAAACTCCCCTAGCCTTCTTCTCGAACCAACCATATTGATTGCGACTTAAAATACTTTGCACATCTTTTTCAAACCCATATTCTTTGACTAAAATTGTAGGCGAACATTCGCCTAATTTTTCTAGCACACACAACACTTTTATAGATTTTTCTCTATATGCCGTCATAAGCTTTGTTTTTGTACTACCTGCTTGGTTTAAATCCATATGCCTTCCACTAAGCTCTTTTAAAATTTTTTCATATTTTACTTTGTTCTTTTTAGTTTTTATATTTTCAGGAAAAAGTACAACTTCAACGTATTTCAAAGGGCTATCCATAGCAATTGTAATAAGTCCCATATTTAGGCTTTTTAAAATATGTGTAATTTTACTTAAATCCCTATGCTTTCGCCCAGAAAGCCTAGGAATGACCGCAAAAACCATATCTGCTCCCTTTTGTCTATCTATAAGCTGGTATAAAAGCTTAGTATTAAAG
>Ga0123352_10003579_pt1 | contig 22538 bp, 33 predicted proteins | sample TergutLab28metaG_FD_89700 | JGI IMG/M metagenome (GOLD analysis project Ga0123352, IMG submission 89700) | Labiotermes labralis P1 segment gut microbial communities from Petit-Saut dam, French Guiana - Lab288 P1 | ecosystem: Host-associated > Arthropoda: Insects > Digestive system > Gut ...
CTGGGTATAGGCAAATCAACCTGGGATAAATGGGTCGCAGCAGGCCGCGTCAAAAAAGGCTATAAAGTCGGCCCGAAGACAGTGATGTGGAGTTCGGAGGATATCGATAAATTAATGGCAGACATCAAAAGCGGCAGTTTTACTACGGTTGGTTTATATGCAAAGAAGGCATCATGACCACCGCGCACAAAATACAAATCGCGATAATCGGGCTCGTTTATGTATGGCTGGGATGGGTATTCCTTAGGGTTCTTTTGCCAGAATGGAAGGAGATACGGGCAAATGATAGACATAACCAAAGGCAAAACCGCACTTATGGCGCTGGCGGGAAAACCTGCACGACGAACAGAAAATCAAAACCGCGAAATAGCAGTTGGATTACTGGAAGAAATGCAAGCCGCAAAAGCTGCAGGGTACGGATTCAGAAGCATCAGCAAGGCGCTTAAAATCGCCGGTATAAAAATCTCAGACTCAGTGCTGAAAAACCATTACAAAAAACTGACGAGCATGCAGCCGGAAACCTCGCAAGCTGGCATACAGGTCGAGGTGTTGGCACAAGGGGAAAATGGCATATTCACAATCGGAATCAACTATCAGGTGATTCACCACAGTACGGAAAAAATTAAAACGGAAGAGGGAATCTACGAGGGTATGGCAGGCGGGAAGCATATTTTCATCATCGAGAAAAACGAGGGGTTAAAAAGACTTTCAATATCCCCTGCAGCGCTGAAGTATTACACGATTACGCCATGGGCAAAATAGCAAAAGCCGCCTTTGCAGACGGCCTTCGGTTCGAAAAATCTACTAGGTGCGGGAACACCCTTATGGAGTATAACACAACGGAGGAATACACATGAGCAATAGCATGGTAGAACTGGATTTATCTAATATCGGAGAGCTTAACCGCGAAGTACGCGCCCTTATTCCGTCGCTTGTAAACAGCCTTGACGACGATAAAAGCAAATCGAAACTTAACATAACCATTGAATTTAAGCGTATGAAGGATTCAGAAACGGCTATTGTAACCGGATATTCGCTCAAGCCTGTGTATCCAAAACGCGCGCAGAACATCCTTTGCCGCCGAGACCTTGTCGGAAACCTCCACACGGAGGCAGACTCCTTCCGGCAAATGAACCTGCCGCTTCACGAAGATAACAAACAGGAGGCATAGTTATGGAAACAAAGGTAAACGTTACTCCCAACGGAAATGAGCTTTTCTTACGCCATGGGACAGCTCCGGAAATCTTTAAGTACAAGGGTTTCCGTTATCAGGCAGACAACGTGAACAGCTTTGCCGCGCTGGTGGAAGCTAAAAGTAAGACCGAGCATTGCGTTGTATTTCACAACGAAAGCAATTTTTACGCAGTCCTTGACGATACCGTGCAGGATAGAGAACAGGACGTGGTTTATTACTCATACGCATGGTCAGTTCAGTTCGAGGAATGGAGAGATATTCTGCTCAAAGAAACCATCTTTTCTGTTAAAGGGCTGGCTGATTTTCTGAAACGGCGGGAGGCGCATGAGATATGCAATATCGACGAACTGCTGTACGCAGTACAGAATTTCCGTTACGTGACCAACATTCAGGGCGATTTCAGCTTTGAAGACAGGAACAACTACACGTTCAACGTCAAGATAAACGAGGCGGAAGGGACAGTTCGTGTTCCCAAAACGCTCAACGTCAACATGGAGCTCCTCAAAGGCTCAGGCTTTTTCCAGGACATCGAGGTCGAGATAGAGGTATATCGCCCGAAAAATCAGGATGAAGCGCCCGGCTTCCTGCTCTCCTGCCCCAAGTTCGACCGTTACATAGAAGATGCGAAAAAGCACGAGGTTGAAACTCTGCTTGCTTTATTGCCAAACTACCTGGTAGTCGCAGGCAACCGTGACGTATCAAGAGTTTCTTGAACAAAAAATAAATATGGCCGGAGCAGGCGGCTTAAGCTGCGAGCTGGGGGGAATCAGCACTGCCCTTAAACCGCATCAGCGCGATATCGTGCATTGGTGCGTAACGGGAGGACAGCGCGCGATCTTCGCCCAGTTTGGACTTGGAAAAACGCTGATGCAGCTTGAAATCATGCGCCTGTTACACACCAAGAGCGGAGGGCGCACATTAATCGTGTGTCCGCTTGGCGTCCGTCAGGAATTCACGCAGGACAGTAAATTGCTGGGTATGAGCCTGAAATTCATCCGTCGCCCCGAAGAAATGGACGATCACGTTCATTACATAACCAACTATGAGAGCATCCGCGACGGCAGGCTTGACCCCAACCTGTTCACCGCCGTTTCTCTGGACGAGGCAAGCGTGCTTCGGAGCTATGGCTCAAAGACGTTTCAGGAGTTTCTTACGCTGTTCCCAGGCGTACCGTATAAATTCGTAGCCACGGCCACTCCGGCACCGAATCGCTACAAAGAGCTGATTCACTACGCGGGTTTTCTTGGTGTGATGGACACCGGGCAGGCTTTGACACGCTTTTTCCACCGCGACAGCGAAAAGGCTAACAATCTTGAGTTACACCCGCACAAAGAAAAGGAATTCTGGCTCTGGATGCACTCATGGGCGATTTTTTTACAGAAGCCCTCGGAACTTGGCTACTCTGACGAAGGTTACGACCTGCCGGAGCTTCGAGTTTTCCGGCATGAGGTAGCGTCGTCGGATTCTATTCACGTGGATAAGAACGGGCAGGCGTATTTGTTCCATGAGCCGGTGCTCGACCTGAAAAACGCGGCGCGGGAGAAGCGGGAAAGCATAAACGCCCGTGTAGAAAAAATGACCGAAATACTACGCGGCGACCCTGATAGCCATTACATCATATGGCACGATCTGGAAGACGAACGGCGCGCGATTGAGAAGGCAGTAAAAGGAGTCGTCACTGTATACGGCTCAATGGAGCTTGCCAAGCGTGAACGGCGTGTCATCGACTTTTCGAAGGGCCGCTCCCAATATTTTGCCAGCAAGCCGGAATTGTCCGGTTCCGGCTGTAATTTTCAGCGATTTTGCCACAAGATGATTTTCTTGGGCATCGGGTACAGTTTCAACGACTTCATTCAGAGTGTGCATCGCATTTATCGCTACCTGCAGGCCGAGGTCTGTGATGTACACATCATCTACACAGAGGCCGAGCGTGAAGTTCTGCGAGTGCTTGAACGTAAATGGGATGAACACAAAAAGCTGATGGAAGAAATGGGCGCCATTGTGGCCGAACATGGACTTAACAGGCTATCCACGTCCGCGCTGCGGCGTTCAATCGGAGTAAATCGCACGGTGGTTAAGGGCGAAATGTACGAAGTGGCGCAGAACGACGCCGTCGAGGAAGCCCGCCTGAAAGATGAAAACTCCGTGGGGCTGGTAATCACCTCGATTCCGTTCAGCAATCACTATGAGTACACTCCCAGCTACAACGATTTCGGGCACACGGACAACAACCGGCATTTTTGGGCGCAGATGGACTACCTGACGCCGGAGCTGCTGCGAATTCTCCAGCCAGGCAGACTGGCGTGTATCCATGTCAAGGACAGGATACTTTTCGGCAACGTGACCGGCGCCGGCGCTCCAACGGTGAGCCCTTTCCATGCGGAGGCGATATTTCACTATATCCGGCACGGCTTCGACTACATGGGCCTGATTACCGTCATTACTGACGTGGTGCGCGAAAACAATCAGACGTACCGCCTCGGCTGGACTGAGCAGGGCAAAGACGGCACAAAGATGGGCGTAGGCTCACCGGAGTACGTGATACTGCTGCGTAAGCCTCAGAGCGACCGCACAAGAGGGTATGCGGACGTGCCTGTAGTAAAAGATAAACGCGACTACACACGGGCAAGATGGCAGGTAGACGCGCACGCGTTCTGGCGTTCGTCCGGAAACCGCCTGTTGACAGCCGAGGAGCTTGAAGGCTACGGCCCGGAGGAAATGGGAGCGAAATTCTTGGAGGCTTCCAGAACGAAAATATACGACTATTCGCAACACGTGGCCATCGGAGAGACGCTGGAAAAGCGCGGGAAATTACCCGCTACGTACATGGCCATCGCGCCGGGCAGTCACGCTTCGGAGGTCTGGGACGACGTAGTCAGAATGCGAACGCTGAACGCTGATCAGGCTCAAAGAGGCTGGCAGGCCCATATATGCCCTCTGCAATTCGATATCGTTGATCGGCTTATCGTTCGTTACAGCAACAAAGGCGACATGGTTTACGATCCATTCGGCGGATTGATGACGGTTCCGTACCGTGCGATTTTATCAGGCCGCCGCGGCGGCGGCAGCGAGTTAAGCGAGGATTATTTTCGGGATGGCGTCAGGTATCTGACGATCGCGGAAAGCAAAGCCACCGCCCCGACATTATTTGACCTGGAATTTCCAGAGGAGGCTGAAGCGTCATGGACAGCGTAAATAACCCCGCGCATTACGGCGGCAAAGATAACCCTCACGAGGCAATTAAATGCATTAAGGCGCACCTCACCGCCGAAGAGTTTCGGGGATTTTTGAAGGGCAACGCTTTGAAATACCTCATGCGCGAGGGTAAAAAAGGAGACGGAAACATGGACATAGAGAAAGCCGCCGTCTATTTGGAATGGTTAAAAAATCTGGATCACCGGAGGTGAGCAAGAAATGACCACCAGAAGAGTCCATTTTTCTCTTGATATCAGCGGTGCGCTTAAGCGGCCTAAAGACTGGGTGAACTGCATCACGGTTGACGGCAAAACATTTGCCACGGCTGAGGAAGTGACGAGTTTTCTCAAAGAGCAGCTTGCGCTTGGACGCAGGTTATTGCCGCTCGCTGATGACTGTGAAGGCTTTGACTACCAGACCGGTTGCCCTGGGCACGAGATATCAGATACGGAGTGAGCATGAATAATATCCACGACAAATTACTACCAATCCTCGAAGAGGAAATCACTCGCGCTACTGAGATATACGGGCGACTGAATTCGCGACATGAGGCGTACGCAGTGATATTGGAAGAACTTGAGGAGGCTCACGCGTCAATCAACAGCACGGAGCATTTTTTAAATGCGTACTGGCGCTGTGTAAAGCTTAATAAAAACGCTAAAAGCAACTTGGAGATCATCTGTCGACACGCCATGCTTGCCGCCGCCGAGCTAATTCAAGTCGCAACTGTCGCGGAGAGAGCTAGGAGACAGGAGCAGGAGATGGCCAATGAAAACAACAATCATTGAAATACCCGTGCCGGAGTCATGCGACGCATGTTGCTTCATACAGTATCTGGGATGCTATGCCCAGATGGCTGTTTGTGGCCGAACGGATGAAGAAATACACGAAGACGATTTATCCCGCGCCCCATTCTGCTCCCTCAAAATCCGCGATGACAGCACACTTGAACGCCTTGCTGACTATGAAGCATCAGGCTTTACGCCGGAACAGGTAGTCGATCTTAAGCGCCAGCTTAAAGCCGTTGCCGACTACTCCGTGGCATTTTTAAGAAAAGCAGGATATGAGCACTCTGCCGATGAGTTGGAGGATAGATTTAAACACTTATCTGAAATTTCGACGGCAGGAGGCTGGGTATGATAGAGCGAATAAGAAGTGTAACGCTTAAAAGGTCTTGCGCTCGCTGTAAGTACAAATATTACGATCACGAAGACAAGCCTCAATGCTTGAATCCGTTTGTCAGATACCCGCGCATAAGCAGTGTGTTTTGGAATGTTTGCGAGTTGTTCAGGGAGGAAGAGCTGTGACGCAGGATATTATAACCGCCTATGTTTTGGGATTGATTCTTGGCGTTGGATTTGCCGCAGTAATAGGAATCGCAAGTGTAGCAGTCTGGATAAGCATAAAAATTATTACGTGGATGATACGAAGAGGTAGCGCATGACACGCGAAAAACCCATTGTATTTTCAACCGAAATGGTTAAGGTGATTTTATCGAGCACTAAAACAAAGACGCGGCAGGCGATTAAGCCGCAACCCACGAGGGTGCAGAATTCGATCCAGGCCCTCAAGGATCACAGTCATATAAAAATTATCTCTGGCATGGGCATTTCGGCTATTGTGGCATGGGGAACAAACAATCTAACGCATGGCCGTACCAGTATAGCGGCTATGAATCAGCACGTGACAGTTTCTCCAGTCTATGGGAATTGCACAACGCCAAAAAACCAGGTTGCTCATGGTCAGATAATCCTTGGGTTGAGGTGACTTCATTTAAACGAACGGAGGTAAGCGCATGACACATAAAACTGGATACACCGGCAACGAGAAGCAAGGACTTAGCCTAATCTCCGAAGCTCAAATGGAAGTGTTAAAAAAAGCAATGCATCGGATACTGGCGCGTGTCGAAAAAGCCCTCAGAGAAATCTGGGATTTCTTCCTGAAAGCAACCGCTCGTTACATCGGGAAGCCTCGCTGGTACTACCTCTACAAAAATGCGAAGAAAAAACGAGTCAGACGGAAATACAGCAGGATTCTTTCTGAGCAGTTTTTGATGCTGGCGTTTGCGGAGCAATGACCGGCCTGTCGCTTTTCAATAATCACGGAGGCAGCAAATGCCTAAATTCGTTTGCGTAGACCCGGACACTCACCGCGCGAATCGCCCCGTTGAAGTCAACGCAAAAAACAAAACCGAGGCGCGAAAAATGATGTGCAGGAGATGCGTGCCGGTATGCTCAGGGCCGGACAGGGTCAAAGAGCTGCCGCATGGGCAGATGTCGTTATTTGATAAACAATGAGGTGCGGCTATGGGCAACACTTTTAAAGTCAGAGATAAACTGGAATTCTGGTATTGTCGCGTAGATATGGCCGTTTTTACGGATGAAGCCCTGTCTATTTATGACAGCCACGTCTACGCGGCGTTGTGCAGTTTTGCAACACAGGGCGGGGACTGCTTCCCTTCCGTTAAAACTCTGGCGAAACGCGCCAAATGCTCTGAAAGGCAGGCACGTATATCTCTGCGAGTGCTGGAAGAGCAGGGGTATATCACAACGGAGGCTCAAAATGGAGGTGTAAATATTTACACCCTGACGCGAGAGAAGCACCTCCGAAATACCCCGGCACATGATGCCGAGGGAACGGCACAGAGTACCGGAGGGGGCGGCACACCATGCCCCCAAACTAAAGCCAATGAACTAGATATTAAAAACAACCCTTCGGGGGAGCCTCCGGCCCCAGTCGGGGAAAAAAACGAAAACCAAGCCGAACCTCCGGAGCTGCTGCTGCCTCCATCCGAAGCGCCGGAGGCAATGAAGCAGACCGCTGAATACCTGCTGCTCAAAACAGGCCGTACAGGGTTGAGCTGGGAGGAAATTTCAGCTTTGCGGACGCTCAACGCAAGCCATTACCCGGCGCGTGTGCAGAAAGAAGTCGACACGGCCCTTGAACGCTTCAAACGTTTGGGGCGACCGCCAGGAATCCTGACGTTTTGCTACATCGCCGAATCTCTGATGCGGCAGAGTTCGCGCGCGCCAGCACGTGGCGTTCCAAAATCAAAGCCGCGCGATGCTCCAGACTACTCGGAGCTTAACGTGTAGGAGGCGCAGCCATGCCGGAAGACCTGTTTGCTATCATGGCTCGCCTGCCGATGCTGGCAGAGGCTATGCAAAACTACAAAAGCCCCGAAGAGCTGGACAGAGAGGCGCTTGCCTACGTCCGCTCGAAGTGGCGGAACGCGGAGATGGAGGACGTTTATTCGCCGAGCGCGGACGTTCTGGGCGCCATGAAAGACGAGGCTGCCTGCGCAAAATGCGAGGGCAAGTGTCCGTTAAACTACCACCCTCGCACTCTGCACGCGGAACGCTTACGCGACAAAATGGCCTATGTCGTCCGCGTCGGAAACTGCAGATCATCAGCCGCTCAAAACGCCTTAAAGGGCGCACGGATAGAGGATTTGATAAAGGCAAGCGGATTGACGCCCAAGCAGCAGAAGCAGACGTTTGAAACCTACGCCACTAAAGGTTTGGGCGCTGACGTGAGTACGGCAAAAGGACGAGCGATGCTTGCGGCAGAGGATGGCAGCTGGCTGGTTCTTGCAGGCAAGCAGGGAACAGGAAAATCGCATCTTGCCGTGGCAGTTATGCTCAGGGTGATGGAACGCAGAAACGGGGCCTTGTTCCGGTCAGTTCCGGAAATGCTGGACGAATTGCGGCTGGGCAACGAAGATTACACGTACCACGCGAAGATCAAGCAGCTGAAAGACGCGCCGTGCCTAATCCTGGACGATCTGGGAAAAGAGCGCAATACAGGCGCAGGGCTGGAATACCTGTTCAACATCCTCGACTTCCGCTACCGCCACGAGCGCCAGACGATAGTGACGACCAACGCGCTCGACCAGGGTGAGCTGGCTTCGTGGAAAGATGGCGGTCAACTTGTGCCGATTTTGTCGCGCCTGAATGAGATGGGCGCGTGGTGCGCGATCAGAAAAGCCGGAGATTACCGCAGCAAGCTGGCTGAATCAAGGAAAATAGACGCGGCATAGGGAGGTTTTTTAATGCCAAAAGTGGTGGAAACCGTATGGGCCAGCCTTGGCAAAAACGAAAAAGACGGGCATACCGAATATGTCAAGGTTGGCGTTATCATGCAGCATAAGGACGGAAGCCGATACATGTCGATGAACAGGCTTTTTAACTACGGCGCACTGCCGGGCGGCAACGTGAAATATGTCTATATGCGCCTTAAACCCCGCCAGCCCGGCGAAGAAGGATAAAACGGCGGGATTTTCATGCGGCAGGCAGAACGACTGGCGGCTGTGATCGAGCTGATTCTTGAATATCACCCCAAAGGGCTGCGCGTCCTTGTTGGCGAAGCTGAGCCAACGACCGCTGAATTGGACGAAATTCTGCGCTGTGTCTGCGGATCCGGCGGCGACCTGCCAGCCAGAGTGACAGCGGCTTTCCCGTCTTCACCGCAGGAGCGCTGTTTTTTACGAGCAGCCGCGATTCTGAGCATTGTCGCCGAGGGCGGCGGATGGGCAGGCGTAGCCTCAATGGCGCGGGAATTTCGTGAGTTGTACAGCGAGACGTGGGAGATTTTCCGGCTTCACGTCGAATGGGTAAAACTGGGCGGAGGCTCGCGTCTGGAGTACGATTCCGCATTGCTGCGTATTGCCTCCCGCTTTAACGTTTCGACTGACACCGTGCAGCGCAAGCGCCGGTTTGTGGTTGACGCGATAGCAGGGGCGGCGATTCGGACGGACAGGGTACTGTCGGTAGAGGCTCAGTGAGCAAAACGGCTGTTTTTTTGCGGTCGTTATGTCAGTGATTAACACGGTCATTATGTCAGTCACTAACGGGGTTGTTATGCGGCAAAAAGGTGATATTTTGGTAGCGTGGCCATCGGCGCAGGCTGTGGGAAGCCGCTCTTCGTATGGGAGTGGAGCGAAAACCAACAAGAGGCTATAGGAGTTTGCAACCTCCGAGATGACGTTCAAATCGTTCCGCCGATACACACGCTTGAAGCGTTCCAGAAATGGGGCGCTTTTTTGTTGACAAAAATACCAAGGGAATATAAAACGCAGAACCCCGCCAAAACATCGACGGGGTCTGCGCCTGTAGGGTTCACGGCCCTGACAGACGCGCGCTACACGATTACGTGAGAATCGTGCAGCCTCCCGATTTTACAGGAGGATGTACGAGTGGAAAAGATAGTCAAAAGCCTCATGAGCTATGAGACTGTGAGTTTAGACGTTCTGATTCCAGACCCGGCTAACGCAAGAAAGCACAGCGAACGCAATATTGAAGAGATCTCGCGCTCCCTTTGCGAATTTGGCCAGCATCGGCCTTACGTTGTCCAGCGCTCAACAGGACGCATTATCATTGGCAACGGCATGTATGAAGCGATGCTACTGCTCAAATGGACTGAGGGGCAGGCTGTTTATGTCGATGACGACGACACCAGGGCGATACGTCGGGCATTAGCTGACAATCGCACCGCAGAATTGGCCGAATGGGATGAAAATGTTCTGGCTGCATTACTCCGAAGCGTTGCAAACGACGGCGAAATTCCAGGTTGGACAGCTCTGGAAGTCGAATCTCTTTTGGACGTGCGTGAACTGGATTATCAAAATGAAGATAAGCTTCCTGAAATTCAACCCCAAATTGTAAGCGAACTCGGCGATTTATGGCTTTTGGGCAAGCACCGCCTCATCTGCGGAGACTGCACCGACACAGACACGGTGATGCGCCTCTTTAACGGAGCCCGTCCGCACCTCATGGTGACGGATCCTCCCTACGGCGTTGAGTACGATCCAGCGTGGCGAAATAAAGCGATGAACATCAACAGCAAGCGCACCGGCGTTGTCCTGAATGACGACAGAGCCGACTGGGAAGCCGCATGGAAATTATTCCCAGGCGATGTAGCCTATGTCTGGCATGCGTCCATGCACGGCGAAACGGTCGCGCGGAGCTTGAGGAACAACGATTTTGCAATCCGAGCTCAGATTGTATGGGCGAAACCTCATTTTGTGCTTGGGCGCGGAGATTACCACTGGCAGCACGAGTGCTGTCTGTACGCAACTCGCGATACGAGCGTGAACTGCCCTGACGACATGCCGAATTACTGCGACGGGTACGCCGTATGCTGGTACGCCGTGCGCGAGTCGAAAAAATCGCACTGGCAAGGCAGCAGAAAGATGTCCACGCTATGGAGCATTGATTTTTCAGGGCAGGACACCGCTACCACACACAGCACTCAAAAGCCGGTAGCCTGCATGAGGCGTCCGATAGTCAATAACTCCAAACGAGGCGATATAGTCTACGAGCCTTTTTTGGGGTCAGGCACTACGCTGATTGCCGCTGAATCCGAGAGCCGGACTTGTTACGCCGCTGAGCTTAACCCGGAATACATCGACATGGCCATACGGCGCTGGCAGGCGTTCACAGGTCAAAAAGCCGTCCATGAAAGCGGAGAACTTTTTGATCAAAGATGCGCTCATGAAACCATCGCGCATTGAAACAGCCCGTTCTTTCTCAAAACATCGCCTGAAGGAGCGTTACTCAGCGGAGGCATGGGAACGGCGGCTGGACGAACCGCCGGAAGCCTTTCATGCGTTTTGCATTTACCGCGATACCCCATCAGAGAAAAAACGAACTCTGTGCGTAATTGCTGAAGAATCCGGCGCACCACGCACCGATGTTGAGCATTGGGCGAAGGACTGGGATTGGGAAGCTCGCTCTTCCGCATATGACAACCACTTGATAAAAGCAGAGATTGAAGAACTGAAAAGAGACCGCATCAAATCTATCCGAAAGCGCGTCGCTCTTGCGAGGGCATTCCAAAACAAGGTTATCACAAGGCTTAACGCGCTTAACCCTGACGAACTATCCCCTGCCGACCTCATCAAATGGATTGAGGTCGCAGGCAGGATTGAAAAGCAGATACTGAACGAGTCAATAGAAATTAAACCGAGGTGAATTCTTATGCGCCAATATGTTCTGTGGGCGGCGAAAGAAGGGCGGTGTATAAGGATAGGCGCGTCCATCGCCCGAAGCGCGCCTATTCCGTTCGGCGTCCAGGTTATAACTCTGGTTGAGGAGCTGGATTTACCCATGATGCGCCGCTGGTGCCGCAAATGCGCGAGAAAAGGCTGGTCTGTCGAACAGATGCGGCTTGCCTGCGGAGAGGAAGCATCATAATGAAAACCCGCGTTAATAAAACAACCCAGCCCATCCGCAGTCTGTCCGACAGAGAAGCCATTGCCGGTCATTTCTGGCGCAACAGCTATCGGGACTATGCGCTGTTTATCTTCGGGATTTACACCGGCCGGCGTATTGTCGATATCGTGAAGCTCAACGTCAGGGATGTGGCGTTTATCGACAAGAAATGCCGGTTCTGCGTTGTTGAGCGCCTAAAAATCCTTGAGAAAAAAACTGGAAAGTTTATCGACCTGATTCTTCATCCGTCCGCGCGGCGCGCCCTGTCAAAATATCTCCGATATCGCCTGAAGGAATCGCCGTCTATGGGAGCATTGTTGAACGAGCCGCTTTTCAAATCTCAGAAAGCCAGGCAGCACGGCGGCCAATACCGAATTACGCAGCAACACGCATGGCGCATCCTCAGTCATGCCGCACGTACCTGCGGGCTGAATTATAAAATCGGCACGCACTCTCTGCGCAAGACGTTCGGCTACATGCTGTACCAGAATAACGTCAGCATTGAGCTTATACAACGTCTGCTTAACCACAGCAGCCCTGCGATCACTCTGGCTTATATCGGAATCACTCAGGACGACATGGACGACGCCATCCTGGGTATGGGATAAGAAAGGATTTAAGAAATGAAAATCAAAGTTATCTTCATGGATGTTGATGGCGTTCTGACTGACGGAAAAATCAATGTGGATGCAACCGGCAAGGAATTGTTTAAATCATTTTGTTCTCAAGATACTGTCGGTATTATTAAAGCCCAAAAAGCAGGGTTACATGTCGTATGGATAAGCGCGAAAGAAAGCGATATTACACGGAAAAGGGCGGAGAGCTTAGGCATAAAGACGGTTTATATCTCAACGGAAAAGGGGAAAAAAGTGGAAGTTTTTTGCGCAGAATCCGGAATAGCAATGACTGACGCTTGTTTTATTGGTGACGATGACGCGGATATAGAGGCTATGCGGCTGGTAGGTTGTCCCATAGCTGTAGCCAATGCAGTCCACGATGTAAAGAAGGCTGCCTTGTATATTACCTCGCGCTCTGGAGGGTACGGCGCTGTTCGTGAAGCAATAGAGTATGTTTTGGATCGTACGTAAGCATTGCCTTCCCTTGAACAAACAAAAGCGATCATGTCGCATCATAAAAAAGAATTCAAGGGGCTTTCAATGCAAAGCCTTTTTCAGAGATAAAGAACTGCGAAAGGCAAAAAAATAGGTTTACCCCCTTCTCCCCCGATCAGCGGACAAAGAAAAACTATAAAGCCAGTGGATAACGCTACTTTCTGCCTATGAAAAATGTTAATCTTGGTAGCTTTTAAACATTTATATCTCTATGGGTCTAAGGTCTCATAAGGGGCGGCGAATCCTGTCGCCGTGGGTCCTTCCGGCGGGGTGGTGGCTCGCGCTCCCCCGTCCGAGCCCACCATTTTGCTAGCGACAGAAAATTTTAGGCTGCCGAAGAATTCCAAGCGCCAGCCGTTGCTACCACCGCGCTCAAAAAATAATGTTAAAAATTTGGGGATTGTTCGGCAAGACGCCCCCTCTGGAAGGTGATTATTGTTTGGCAAGGGCTAAAAACGATATACGCGACTTCCGTTCGGAGGTTATTTCTGGCCCGGAGGCGGCGCTTTTACTCGGTATACCGGAGCGGACTTTCCGGCAGCTGGTCGAAAACGGCGCGATACCTAAAGCCGCCCGGGGCGAATATGTGCTGGGCGACGTATCCGAAGCGTATTGGAAGCACTGCCTGGCCGGCGAAGGGCTTGAAGCGGAGCAAACGCGCCTCACGAAAGCGAAAGCCGACATAGCGGAGCTGGAATTGGCCGAATTACGCAGCGAAACACACCGTTCTGCCGCCGTTATGCGCGTATGGGCGGACAATGTGATAAACGCCAAAACGCGATTATTGGCAATCCCAACAAAAATCGCCCCTGAACTTGTCGGAAAATCTTTCCAAGAGGTGCAAATGGCGCTGAAAACGGAGATAAACGAAGCATTGCAGGAGCTATCAGAGTATGACGAACGACGAATTGCGAGTACGGCAGCTTCTTTCAGGAAATAAGCAGATATGGCTTCCGCCTCCCGATCTCACTATCTCTCAATGGGCGGACAGAGAGCGGAGGATAGCGCCGGAAACAAGCCCGGAACCTGGGCGATGGAGAACAAGCCGCGCCGAGTTTCAGCGAGAAATTATGGATGCGTTAAGCAATCCATTTGTTGAGCGCGTTGTGGTTATGACGTCCAGCCAAGTCGGGAAAACGGAAATACTTCTGAATATCATCGGCTATCACATCGACCAGGAGCCTGCTTCGATACTAAAAATAGCCCCAACGCTGGACATGGGCGAGGCATTCAGCAAAGAGCGTCTGGCTCCCACGATTCGAGATACACCGGCTTTGCAGGGGAAAATAAAAGACCCTCGCGCCCGTGACAGCGGTAATACCCTGTTGCATAAACAATATCCCGGAGGATATATCACGATAGCCGGCGCGAATTCTGCCGCTTCGCTGGCATCACGCCCTATCCGCGTACTGCTCTGCGACGAAGTTGACCGATATCCTCATTCGGCGGGTACAGAAGGAGATCCGGTTGAACTTGCTATACAGCGCACGGCGAATTACTGGAATCGCAGAATTGTGCTTGTCTCAACGCCAACAATTAAAGGCATATCGCGTATAGAGAAGTCTTACGAGGCTAGCTCAAAAGAACACTGGAGTGTTCCATGCCCCACTTGCGGTGAATTTCAGACGTATGAATGGGACAGAATTATCTATAAAGAGGTCTCCGAGCCATTAATGAAATGTCTCTATTGCGATGCCCTTCACAACGAAATTGACTGGAAAGCCGGGCAGGATCGCGGAATATGGATAGCGGACAATAAAAGCGAAACGCGAATTCGAGGTTTTCACCTTAACGCTTTCGCCAGTCCATGGACAACGTGGAAATATCTGGTCAAAGGATATAACGAAGCGTACAGGGACGGCGAAGAACTGCTTAAAGTCTGGTGGAATACAAAGCTCGGCCTGCCATGGGAAAGCAAAGAGGGCGCAGTCGAAATCGAAACCCTCGAATCACGGCGGGAAGAGTACACGGCTGAGGTGCCGAACGGAGTACTTGTATTGACCTGCGGTGTAGACACTCAAGACGACCGCCTTGAGGCCGAAGTTGTCGGGTGGGGTACCGGCAAAGAAAGCTGGGGAATTGAGTATCGGGTTTTCTACGGCGACCCAGCTCAAAAAGAGGTCTGGGCCGCACTTGATGATTTTCTTTCGCGCTGCTGGGCTTACGCCGATGGAGAAGAGATCGGTATTGCGTGTACCTGTATAGACTCGGCGGGACACAATACCGACGACGTATATAAATTTTGCAAACCAAGATCGCGACGGAATATTTTCGCCATTGTAGGACGCGGTGATTCAGGAAGGCCATCTGTTGGTAAGCCGAGCCGTAATAACCGGCGGCGCGTTCCTCTGTTCCCATTAGGCGTCAGTACCATCAAAGGTTCTCTTTTTTCACGCCTGAAGGTTGAGCGATCAGGGCCGGGATATTGTCATTTCCCGCTGGACGCAAAAGCAAACCATCGAGGCTATGACGCTCCGTACTTTAAGGGGCTTGTCTCAGAGCGCATGATCATCAAGCGGGTACGCGGGAGAGAGCGCATTGAATGGGTACCTCGCTCAAAGGGTACACGAAACGAGCCGCTTGACGTTCGCGTATACGCCACTGGCGCATTGGAAATTTTAAATCCTGACCTGGAGCGCAGAAAGGAGCGCCGCACTGTGAAAGCTAAAAAGAGAAAACCGCCGGTTATATCATCCCGCACCCCTGAACAAGATCATTCTGAGCAAGATCGTGAACCACAGGCGGAAACACACACAACATCGCCGCGTACTCAAAAGCCTGTCACAAAAAAGCGCGGAATTAGAATTATCTCCGGTGGGATGAAAATATGACAAGGAGGCTGATTTATGTCTAATACCGATAAAAAAGCTACACTGGAAATAAAAAAAGCCCGTCTGAAGCTCTATCTTACAGCAGAGAAAGCGATACTTTCCGGCCAGTCGTATCAAATCGAGGGTCTGAAGTTGAGGAGAGCGAACCTTAACGAAGTGCAAAATATGATTGCACGGCTTGAAGGTGAGATTGCAAAATTAAGCAAAGGACGGTGCGCACGGATAAAATTTATTGTTCCGAGAGATAGTATTGCTGGTGTATAATACGAGCCAGAGGAAGGGGCTCTGGCTCGCGGTTGCGTAGTTTTCAAGCTGATTAGCCTTTAGCTAGAAGAGAACCCAGAACAGCAGTCCTGCAATCCAGCAAACGACAGAGGCGATAAGTAGTACCTTCGTGGGGTTTCTTATCGCCTCTGTTGCTATCCAGCGACTACGACGCTTTCGCATTTTCATCACCAAATCTCTCAGGCTCAAGATTCCCCTCGATGCCGCCTGTCGTGGCATCAGGCTACCCTTCGGCGTAGATTATACAGGATAAACAGCGCTCCGCTTTGGCGGAGCTTTTTTAATTTAAGGCGGTGATGCGTTTGTGAATTTATTTGATCGGGCTATAGAAGCCCTGTCGCCGTCATGGGCGATGAAGCGCGAAGCAGAACGGGCAAAGCTGAGGCTTGTTCGCGAAATAAGCAACTCCGGGTATTCTCACCACGGAGCCAGCAGAACCAAAACGTCTACTTTATTGTGGAACTCAAGCAGTAAATCCCCAAGCGAAGATATAACCGAAAACCATGAGCTTTTACGCGAGCGCTCCCGCGACCTCTATGCAGGCGGCGCACCAATGGGACGCGGCGCCATAGAGCGCGTTGTCCTTAATTCCGTTGGGCCGGGTTTAACCCTCTCATGCCGCATAGCATCGAAATATCTGGGCATGAGCGAGGATGAAGCTGCGGCATGGGAACGAAACGTGGAGCAGGAATTCGGCCTTTGGGCGAGTTCAAAAAACTGCGACATAACCAGGCAGTTAAATTTTTACGAGCTTCAAAACCTCTGCTTTCGCTCCGTGCTTGTTAATGGAGATGCATTGGTGATGATGCCGATACACCCTTTGCCCGGCGCTATTCATGACCTAAGAATTGCGCTAATCGAAGGAGATCGGCTATGTACGCCGTCGCCTAGACCGCAGGGGAAAACTATTGATGGCGGTGTGGAGCTGGATGAAAACGGTACGCCGGTAGCGTATCACATCGCAAACCGTCACCCTCTGGCCGAGCAGCCTGGCCAACCCAGACTGACGTACACAGCCGTTCCTGCATTCGGTGAAAAGACGGGCCGACGAAATGTCCTGCATATCATGCCTATTGAGAGAATCGGGCAACATCGGGGCGCTCCGTTCCTTGCATCGGTCATTGAACCCTTAAAACAGCTTGGGAGGTACACGGACGCTGAACTTATGGCAGCTGTAATTGGCGGTATGTACGCGATATTCTTCGAACGTGACGCCAAAGAATTTGAAGATGGTGAGGAACAATTAGCCACGGACGATGGGACTGACGCTCCTCTTGGACTTGAACATCTGAACCTTAAAGAGCAGATGTACGGCGGCGTTTTTGATTTACCTGGCGGTGTGAAGGCAAGGTCGTTGACGCCTGGAAGGCCGAATCAAGCGTTTGATGCTTTTGTTGCGTCACTGACGCGGCAGATCGGCTCGGCTCTTGGGATACCGGCAGAGCTGATGTTTTTACACTTCACGGCGTCGTATTCCGCAAGCCGAGGGGCTCTACTTGAAGCGTGGAAGCTCTTTTCTTATTGGCGCCGTTGGTGGGCAACGAGTTTTTGCCAGCCTATTTTTTTCGAGTGGCTGTGCATGGCGGTTTTAAAAGGGCGAATAGAAGCGCCCGACTTTTTTGATGATCCGATGAGGGCCTATGCCTATTCATGGACGGAGTGGAGCGGCCCAACGCAAGGGCAGCTTGACCCGCTGAAAGAAGTCAAAGCGGCGGCAGCGAGAGTAGACAACGAATTCTCCACCCGGCAGCGCGAAACAGCGGAGCTGACCGGTGGAGACTGGGAATTGAACCACAGGCAGCGCGTTAAGGAGGAGCGTATGAGACAAAAAGACGGCATGGGCAGTACAACGGCGAATCATCAGGTTGCCGATCAGGAGGGATCAGATGACGAAAATAGCGTGGACGATAAACGCGAAGAGTGAAACCGAAGCAGAAGTGCTGTTGTATGACGATATCGGTAAATATTGGGGCAAATCTGCTAAGGATTTTGTGAAAGAAATTAAGGAATTGGGCGATGTTACATCTATAACACTTCGCATCAACAGCGCTGGGGGCTCCGTTTTCGAAGCTCAAGCCATGTACAACTATTTACGGCTTCACAAGGCGCACAAAACCGTGCGGATAGACGGGCTTGCGGCCAGCGCAGCGAGTGTTTTAGCTATGGTGGGCGACAAAATAATTATGCCGTCGAACGCGCTGATGATGATTCATAACCCGTGGACATTCGCGTGGGGGGAATCAACTGACATGCGAAAAGTCGCCGAGGTCTTGGATAAGGTTCGGGATACCCTTGCAGCGGTATACGTGGCCAGAACCGGACTTGAATACGAAAAAATCAAAGCCATGATGGACGAAGAGACGTGGATGAGCGCCGATGAGGCTCTATCTATGGGTTTTTGTGATGAAACGGACGAGGCTATCGAAATAGCAGCCTGCGCTCCAAGCCTCAGCGAAGGTGACGTTACGTGGAGAACAGGAGCCGGAGAGGCTCAATTCAGCCGCAAATTGGCTGAAAAAATGCCAGCAGCGGCGCAAAAAATGAGGCTTTCCCTGACTAATCAAGCGCCTCAAACACCCATTAAAAACGCAAAAAATAACGAAAGCATAAAACCAAAGGAGGAACCAGTATTGAACATCAAAACTTTAGCGGAATTGGAGGCGGCGTATCCGCAGCTTGCTGCTGATCTGAAGAACGCCGGAATGGAGGCTGGGGTTAAAGCCGAGCGCGAACGCCTGAAGGCATTGGACAGTCTGGCGGGAGACGGACGCGACGCAATTATAGCCCAGGCGAAATACGAGGAACCAAAAGACGCCCGCGACATAGCTATGGAGCTTCTGCAAGCCACCAAAAACGTCGAAGCACTGCAAGACCGCAAAAACGATGCCTCAGATATAAATAACGTTTTGCCGTTTGGAAATTTAAAACCAACGGTGCAGGAGCAGGAAGACGAAGCAGCAGATAAAGTCGCCGGCGCAATTAATAAGCAGAGGGGGTATTCATCATGAGTAACCCCGTAACAATGAATTTGGTCACGACAGGGCCGGTTGTTCCGCCTCCGGATTTTCTGATAGCCGGGCCAAAAGGAGTGGTACATACCGACATTGTGAAGGTTCGGATAGCGGCAGGCGGCGAGATAAAGCGCGGCACGCTACTTATGTCTGCTGAAATAGCTTCCGAGCGAGTATACATACCATGCACCACAGCAGGGCTGGCTGTGGTCGGGAACACTTTCGGAATACTCGCTGACGACGTAACCATGGAATCGGGCGAGCATTCTGAGACGGCTGTTTATTTTGAAGGAGACTTCAACAAAAACGCGGTTATTTTCCCGTGGGCAACCGAAACGGACGACCACGACGAGCAGGTGGAAATTGCGCGGCCGGCATTGCGCCGCCAGGCTATATTCCTGCGAAATTCCAGCAAATAAGGGGGTAAACAATTATGCCAGACTACTATTCACCAAAAACCATGCTGCGCGTCATCAGACGGACGCTTCCGCTTCGCACTTTTTTCAAGACTCGTTTTTTCACTAACCCTGTTACGTTTCCCACTGAATCAGTCAGCTTTGAATTCCAGGAAAACAGGCGCATACTTGCGCCATACGTCAATTCTCGTATCGGATCAGAAACTGTTGATCGTGAAGACTACGATGTAAGAACGTACAAAACACCATTAGTTGCACCACGGCGAGAGATAACAAACGATACTTTGGCGCAAAAGCTCCTTGGCGAACCTGAATGGAACAGTAGCATGACGCCGGAAGACCGCGCGGCCATAATAGCGGCTCAGGACATAAGCAGCCTCCAGGACATGATTTATCGACGTGAAGAATACATGTGCGCACGTGCCAAGCAGGATGGATTTTTGACCATCAAGGGCAAAGGCGTAAACTTTAAGGTTGACTACGAATTTGACAACGTGATAGACGTTGCCCCCGGAGATCGCTGGACGCCGACGTTTGATATACTTGGGCAAATCGGCACACTGGCAGAGGAGCCGCAAAAATACGGCGTAAACCCGGACATGATGATCGTAGGGAGTATAGCGGCAAGAGCGCTTCTCAAAAACGAAAAATTCTTAAAACTGCTTGATACTACAAGAGTTAAGGTCGGTGAAATTAAACCGGCTCAAATGGAAAACGGCGTTCGCTACATTGGGCAGGTAGTAACGCCAGAAGTTTCTTTAGACGTTTACAGCTATGCGGAGTGGTATCCTGACATTACTGACAAAGACAGCAAAGGCAACCCCAGGTTAAAACCCATGATTGACCCTGAAACGGTAATCATTCAGTCATCTCAGGAGCAGAATTCAATGCTTTACGGCTGCATAACTTTAATGGATAAAAAAACTGGACAGCATGTTTCGCACATGTCGGAATACGTACCTCACTCATGGTTTACCGAGGAGCCGCCGCAGCGATTCATCTCTATCAAATCGCGCCCGCTGCCCATGCCGCACGACCTGAAGAGCTGGGTAGTTCTTAAGGGCGTTGTCACTGGCGGAGTATAAGGTTTCAACTCACGTGCCGCAATGGCACGACAAAAAAGCTAAGCTATTTTACCAAGGAGGTATTAGCATGAATAAGAAAATCCAATTACTGCCGGGCAGAAAATATCTGTCCGGCGGTATTCTTTACGCGCCCGGTGACTTTTTGCCAGACACAAAGGAAACACGGGAGCTGGTGAGGAATAAAAGGGCCGCTCTGGTTGAGGACGAAACAGAAGAAGATAACGACATTCCTTACCTAAACCAGACGGTCAAGGATCTTGACGAGCTGGCGAAGGCACGCGGCATAGATATTCCGAAAGGGACAAATAAAGACGGCCTCGTTGCGCTTTTGACCGAATGGGACGCCAAAAATGAAGGAGCTTCTTGAGCTTTACAGCGATGATACTACCTTTCGAGAGCAGGTAGGACATGATCTTGAAGACGGCGCGGCATGGTTCAACCTTGATGAATTTGGAAAACACCACGATATTGAGGGGAAAAAAGTTCTCGCGGTGTTAACTGGCGACATGCGAGAACAAACCATAACGGTAAATTCAAGGGAAAGTACGGTAGGTATAGCGAAAAGCCGCGGGATATTGTTTGTCCGTGCCGATGAAATATCCGGTATCAAGGCCGAACAAATCCTGCGGCTGGATGCCCGCCTGTACACCGTGGCCGAAGCTCGGATATTGCAGGACAGCGTATGGAGGATTGTATTGGAGGCGAATGAATCATGAGCGGCGTAACGCTTGATTTAGCCAGCCAAGAACTGGAAAATACCACAAAAAAGCTTGCCGGTTTTGGCAAAAGCGCAGAACGTGCGGTCAAAGATGCTCTGCATCGCGCCGGAGACGGGTTAAAAACGGATGCTGTAAACGAAACCACGCGAAAATATCATCTTTCGGCAGGCGAAATTCGGAAGCACCTGCTTTTCAAAAAAGGCGGACGCTCAGGATATCATTCTGTCGCTCTGATCGCTAAAGGCTCCAGAAAGCGACTATCTGAGTACAAGGTGACTGGCAGAGGGGGAAATATCAGAGTCGCCGTTAAACGCGAAGGCGGCATGAAAGCCCTGAGAACCGGCTTTGTAATAGACAATAACGGGCGAAAAATCGTACTATGGCGTCCAGATGCAGCCAAGTCCAGAAGAGTAATGGGGCCTTCCGTTCCTCAATTGATCAGGAATCAGGATACTGTTAAAGCAATAGAAAAAGGCGCTGTTCAGCGATATAAAAAGCGCCTTGACAGCAATATTGAGAGACTACTCAGAGGGAGCTGGAAGGGATGATTGCGCTTAACCTTCAGGACGCTCTTGTCGCGCGTTTACGAGATATTTTTAAAAGCTATTCCCTGCCGACAAAAAGCGGCGCTGAAAAAAGCGTAAAAGTTTATCCTCAACACCTGCCACGTCCGAAGGGGCCAACAGTAAAGCCCAGAGGACAAGACGAAGAAGAATCGGATGGCGATATGTACGGGCCGGAGGATTTTGAGGAGAATTTCCCCTGCATCGTTGTGATATTTGACGATGGTACGGACAAGGAAGAGAACGCGCCGGATGCAACGCGCATCTCTGTTCGAATTCTAATCGGTGTCTACGACGAATCGCCGGGCGAGCAAGGCTACCGCGACGTCATGAACATCATGGAAACAATCCGGCAGGAGCTTTTAAAAGAGCGTTACCTTGACCGCAAATACAGGTTAGAGATGCCATTTAAATGGAATCTCTTTCAGGATCAGCCATGGCCGGTATTCTTCGGGCAGATTGAAACAGTTTGGGAAACAGGACGGCCACTTATGCCTAATGCAGAAATATTAACCATTCACGGAGGTGAGATCCATGTCTAAGAAAACAAATGACATTGACCCAATGGCAAAAAAGACGGATGTTCTCTCGGAAACTCCAGAGTCACCGGAGAGCAAAGACGATTTGCAACCCACTAACACTGATCCAATGAAAGAAAAGACGGGTATTCCTTCGGAAATTCCAGCGTCGCCGGAGAGCAAGAATAATTCACAGCCCGTACAATCGCGACCGGAGCGGCTGATTTACGTCGGCCCGAATGCTCCGGGCGGAATCTTGCAGCGCTTTCAGGTATTCAAAGGAGGCTTGCCGCCATACTGCAAAGACCTGTTCGAGCAAGTTCCAGAAATAAAGGAGCTGTTCGTACCGGTCGAGGAATTGAGCGCGGTAAGAGAAAAAATAGAAGAGTCGGGCGCA
>Ga0123352_10003584_pt1 | contig 22526 bp, 11 predicted proteins | sample TergutLab28metaG_FD_89700 | JGI IMG/M metagenome (GOLD analysis project Ga0123352, IMG submission 89700) | Labiotermes labralis P1 segment gut microbial communities from Petit-Saut dam, French Guiana - Lab288 P1 | ecosystem: Host-associated > Arthropoda: Insects > Digestive system > Gut ...
AAGAGTGGCCGATGCGTCCATAATGCCTAATGTAGTGAGTGGCAACACGAACGCAGCTTCAATCATGATTGGTGAGAAAGCTGCGGACATGATCAAGAGAGAGTGGCTTGATTGACAGCAACATACGAGAGAGAGGCATTCAGCTCCATGCAGGAAATGCATTTCTTAAGTTCCAAATATCAGCCCATATACAGTCTGCATTTTAATACCGAAAAGTACTGCGATCTACATACACTCGTGGAGCATTTGAATCGGATTATTTTATTGCTTGAAATGTTCCTACCATTCGCGTTTAAATGAAAACTGATGTATAATTATGCTACGGCAAAAAAGTGACATTATAAATGGTACAGTTTTACGCACGTATTAATGGAATATAATAGGAAATTATACATTTATGTTAGATTACAATCAGAATTATACTATTTAATTAATGAAAGGCGGCTGTAATATATTCTCAGATCATTCCTTTGAACTTTTGTGGCACACACACACACACACACACACACATGTACAAATATTATAAAAGTTAATATTCCGGTATGTTGCCACTTTTTTATATTTTAGACATGGTAAAAACAATTTTTTTTTCTTAAATATCCTACAGAAGTGTTATACAGCCACAACTCCCATTACTGCCTCTTTGTCAGGCTGAATGAAACAAAATCAAGTAATGCAGCCATTCAATAATTTATTCGAAAGCAATGTAACCCCATGTTGTCACATTAGGATTTGTGTGTATTTGCATGCCCAACAAGTTTCCACGCCAGAGTATGAAAAATAAAGAGACCTACAAATAAAAGCTTTCATTTTAACAGACACCAGTACAATACGTGTGCTTAATAGTTAGCCTACATTCTCTCTGTCTCTGTCTCTCTCTCTCTCTCTATATATATATATATATATCTGAGTGTTATTTATACAGGGCGTTTCATACTTTTCTCCATAATTACAAACATTTATAACAAGAAAACCAAAGGACCTACCTTAATGGAATTGTTCACAGCCACAGGAAAACTGTAAAAGGTTTTTTTTTGACAACTAGCGATGTTCGATGTGTTCCCCACGGGTGACAAGGCACACATCGATACGGTATTCAAGTTCTTGCCACACACGCCTCAACATGGGTGCATCGATATTCTTCACTGCTACAATGATGCGTGCCTTTAGGTCAGCGAGGTCACGTGGCAATGGTGGGACGAATACTTTGCACGAAATGCACGTTGCACAGTAACCACAGACATTCCAACACACAAAACGACTTTTCCCCCAGAGCGGCCATTTTCTCACTACATACACTCGCATCGCCTAGCGGCAGAAATGTGAACTACGATGAAAAACAACTTCCTGGGAAAAAAAAATTTTGATCTGTTCCTTCTATGTAAATACGTATCCTACGGTTTTCCTATAATAAATTTTTGTAATCCCGGAGTACATTACGAAACGCCCTGTATAACTGAATACGAAAGTTTGTGATATTTCCATAATAGAGGTTCTTGTTTGGGTTATTCTTATTTTTTGCATTCAGGTTTTCTCGTTTTCGTTTATTCGTTACTGTTGACGGCTTTTTGTAAAAATGACACATCCTCGTTTAAACTTTATTTTAAGCATTCTTAAATGGAATTAAAATATGTGATATCGATCCACCTTTGCACTCCTTCTGCTGGTGTCGTCCGATGTGTTACCCAAACAAAACTCTATGTTACATAACCCTACCGCCCATATTGTAAGGCTGTCCTGCGTGGCAATTTAGTGTTAATCGCTCCATCTGTTGTCAGCACGCAGCTGACCCTTGAAAATGGGAATGATATGCCCTAGCGCAAAGGGCGTAAACCGCTGCCAATTTAAGCCACATGACATCCCGGAAGATCGAATGTTCAAAAATATTTATTCCTTTTGTGAAAACTGCATACCTTGTTTAACGGCACTCCTGGTACAATAATATAAACAGCCAACTACACGCAACAATAATAATTTTCTTTCCGCCTGCAGGCAGCATCGACGGTGCATTATACCACAAGCTGTAAACACAGTCTAATGCTCCTGAGGATGGGCGAAATTATCGCCTGAAACATGTTGAGCTGATTGCAATTATTAATAAAACTATTATTGTTGCATCTAAGTTGGCTGTTTATATTATTATATCAATGATGCACGGTCACACAAACATTAAACACTCCTGGTAAACGAAACTGTGTAGTCAGTATTCTAACCAACAAATACATTTAATAAAATAAAATACAAATCACAAAACCCACTTCACGTTGAGAAACAACCGCTACACGTTTCGACACCGGATTGCCATCTTCAGAGAGTCTGCGAAATAAAAGTGTCGTCCTTGTGACACTGTGCTGTGTTGAACAGGAGGACAGGTGACCCCACTGCAGGTTTTCAAGCTCATATCATAGAGGTCGTGACTTGAGATATTCCTATCGCCGTTTCTAATGAATGCGCCCCCAAATGTGTGGCTTTAACGAAACAAAGGAGAATACAGAAATGTTCGCTTTAAATATTTACACTTCGCTTTTGTAACTAAAGTCGATTGGTACAACAAAGATAAGGCTGCATCCTATAATGACGTAATGTATTTGAACTTTGGAGCAGATTTTATCAAAGCGGAGCTAAGTAGGTGACTAACCTCCGTGCGAGTTGGCTAAACAAAGTTCAAAAACCTGTATTAAAATAAATTCGCTGTCTCATGCTGACTTCATTCAGTGATGTTATCCGTCTCCGTCAGTACCACAGTGCCGGAAGGTAATGTTGTACAGTCCGTGTCTTTGACGTTTTCTTGATTGTATTTGATATATCGAGGGGAAAATGCAATAATCTACCCTGTGAACATTCAAAAAACAAACGCTGAAAAACAGGTTTATTTAATTTTCCTTAAACTGACAATAAATTTACTTCATGTGTATGACGAAGCTGGACATTTTTCAAGGTCAGTAACACTATAAAATGCTAAGTACACACAAGAAACGCGTTAAATCCAAGATAATCTACACAACAAACCATTTGCACCTAAGTTATGCCACGCAATAAAACCGTTTTATCGAAACTGGTCTTCCCCGATAAACTCGTTGTATCTAAACCCTTAAATTACTCCCTTGGTGCACTGTACGGACCTTTAACCTTTTGGCGCCGGAATTATTTTTTTTTTTAATTTTAGCACATCCTGTATATAAAATGTGAATAATACAGGAACCAAATACGTTAGAATTATGAAACAAACTGCATTTTCAAGAGAGAGGAAGACGGAGAGTATATACCATGTTTAAAACATTCAGTACCTATATTTGTTGAATAAATATATAAAATGCAACTTTAGAAGTTAGCGGTGCGGTACGACCACTATAGTTGACATTAGGCGTCAAAAGGTTAATTCGCCACATTATGCCAATCTCGGTGTACCGTGCCGAATGCATTCAAAGGTGATATAAATTTAAACCCCCTTCGCCCTCTGCTTCATTTGGAACTTCAACTCCCAAGTCGCATTAGGGTTATTCCAGGAACTCCTCTCTACCTCAAATTCTACATGGATTGGCCTGGGATTGAACGCCTGCCTGTGCCGTAAGATGGTGACTAGTCTCCTGACCCATTGCATGGCCATCTGCAATTACCAAGGGCTCAGTCCTTCCAAACTTTGCTAGCTTTTTTCGATTAGGAGAACCGTATGGTCGAAGCAATCAAAGGGCAAATTGAAACAGAGAAAAATCATAAATCAACATATGAGGTTTTCATGTGTGACGTCACTGTGACACCTTAAGTTTACGCAATGGGAAATATAAATACGTGCAAATTATACAGATTACTTAAATTTGTATAATTTCTCGTTTAATATACCTGCTGTTTCAAGAAAAGCGGACATAATTATTACTGTCCTAACAACGTCCGTACAACTATTACGTCCGATATTAGCATGTATTCCTGGCTAAATTTCCTAATAATTTCTTGTACTTGTTGTATACATTACATTTTATATTCGCGTTATGTGTTTTCTAATTGACTTTAATAAAATTTATAATCATGACTTCCCGATTTGCCGCATTAGAGTTCCAAGTGGAGATCGTCAGAATCACACGCATTATGCCCGGAGTATCACTTCGATTACACTAAGTGGAATTTTTCATGAATATTATTAAGCCGGCAGACGCATAAAATATATCGAGAGTTGCAAACGTATCGCTAATGCGACGCGATAAATTTATATCCAGGATTTAATTAACGAGGCCGTCCAGTGAAAATTATACTAAGTTGTATACAGTGTGTTTCAGGAGGAATCTGCTACACATTCAGTAGAAGGTTCCTCGGGTTAATTTACACTGATGTAACAAAAAAAAAGTCTATATCGGACGTTGAAATTTTGTGGAAATAATTACGAGAGAAATGTTAAAGAATGACAAATTTGTATTCTTTCTTTTGGGTGATTCCCCTGCGTCTGAATTTTATGTTCCAACATTTCGGAACCCTCTGCCTGTTCCATCTTCATAGGTGGCGTATGCAGCTTGCACCACCTATAAAGATGGAACAGAGAGTTCCGAAACGTCGGCACTTAAAAGACGCCGGGAAATCACCCGAAAGGAAGAATGCAACATTCAGAAAACGGCGAAATTTTGAAATCAAGAATTACAAATTTACTGATTACCAAATTCATATAAGAAATGAAAGAAATTTTTAGTTTTTCCCATGTTAACAATTTTACTTACTGCCGTTTGATATCGGCTTGATTTACTGTACACTAGAGTACAGACCTCTTAGTACTGAAAAATTGATATTGCACTTGTGTTCTGTAACTTTTGTTTTTATTATGTACATCTTGTGTGTTAAAATTTTATCTTGATGAATGTAAACAATTTTGATGAGGCGCAGGTGTTACGCTTTGTAATTTTGAAACTGACTATTGAACTGTATGACTAATTACTTAGACAATGATATTTATTTTCCTCCCGAATCTATTCTTTCTTATGTGTGAGTGATGCTTGATGGACGTATTCTATATCAACAATTTTTTTTAACATTTACTGGATCACTTGAATAAATGAAGATTAAATTAAACAAAATAACATCTAATTAATATCTGAGTGACATAAAAACACTGGTTAAATAAGAAAACGCATCAGTATCATACACATTGCCCTTAGGGTTCTAAGTGCTTTATATATCACGCTTGTATCTGTAGCCGTGGCTTGGCTATCGGCTCATTAGGAAACTACGTAGTGTTCAGATAACGCATGCTGCTGTTAAACAGGTACGGTAGGTAGATCCGGAAGAATACCATCATTTTCTCGCGTCATCTTCTCCGTACCTTCCAACTTCCAGTAAATTATACTTTGTCGTATCGATGATAATAATAACGTTAAGGAAAGTTCCCTCCAAGTATGGCAGATTCCTCTTGTAACATCCTGTATATTACATCACATTTCTCTTCTCTCACTATACTGAATGATGGAATTGACAGACAATAACACCCTATTTTCTTCCCAGAGCTTTCAATGAGTATAGTTCATCGCATTTCCGTGTTACGACTGCCCTTTTCCATAAAATTCTCCGCGGGAACACATGAGTTTTGATTAAACGTTTCACTTCTTATTACAAATCTTATCTATAGCAACTGAATCTTCCAATACTCTATGTTGTACAGAACTGCAGACCGTTACAAGTTCATGTCATTTTCCCAGACCGTGTACCTTAGTACTGAAATGCGTTGTAATCCATGCACATAGAAATATTCGTCCTTACAGGATGTTATGTCGCGTAACTGAATGACGGTCTCTAGAAACGTCAAGACCACAACGCTGTGGCCTTAAAACGTCCAGAACCAATCATGCAGTGACGCGATGTCATATCCCAGAAGAACGGGTAACTAAATCCAAAAATTTGCAATTAATGTACGCTTATTTATTCAATTTAAAATACATAATATTAGTAATTAGATTTTCAAAAATATAACTGCCATGAAAAGCATGATTCGTTGTATGGTTACTTAATATCAGCACTCCTTCATCCCATTCACCTGCAAGAAATTTCTTCGTGTAACATAATTTAAGGTTTAATGTTCTGTTGACCGTACATCGTGATACATCCGTATAATATGAACCAAAAATATGCACTATTTTCTATTAATTTACTTCAATAATAAGCTTCTGCATGTTTCGAGCAGGACTGCTGCTCATCATCAGGAGGATCAACTCTGTATAAACAGCAACTGGTATAGTCATGCGTTATACTGACTGGCTGCTGCCAACAGCCAGTCAACACAACTCATGACTATACCAATTGCTGTTTATACAGAGTTGATCCTCCTGATGATGAGCAGCAGTCCTGCTCGAAACATGCAGAAGCTTATTATTAAAGTAAATTAATAGAAAATAGTGCATATTTTTGGTTCATATTATACAGATAATTTAAGGTGGCAATCGGCTAGCAGAAATAATTCAGCAATATTTCATTCATACAGCTGAAACTTTAATGTCAATGCTGATGGGAACTGCCAAGCAGTTTCTGACTGTACAAAAAATTCCAAGTGTCCATGACCGGTAGGAGTGCCCCATGTGGGGACGGTTTACTGCGCCAATTGCTTCGGCTCGTTTATGCAACGTCAGAAATACCTTGGGGGCCCGGAAGTTTATTCCGATGACGACACGTTCTAGCTTCTAGGTGAGTATAACAACTGCGCACGAACCGCTTAGGCGACAGCCGTGCCTAGCCGGCCACAAGCGAGCTGGCAGAATGGGATATCCTGCAGGAAGCAAGAGGTGATCCACCACTAGCATAATTCTTCCCAAATCTATTTTTCAGTCTTCACGGCACTAATGTGGACTATAAATACAAGACAAAAACAGAGAAGGGAATGTGCCAAGGTTTCAAGAATAGACGATGCAAATGGCCACGAGGAAATTCTTAGGAGGAAGTACTATTATAGACAGAAATATTTGTGTCCTTGGTACAGAAAAGGATTACTGTAGGGATGAAGGTGGGACTTAAATAAGAACGTTTCGCATTACTTCAAGGAGATCGAAAATCCAAGGTGGAAAAATTTGCTTGAGAAGGACTCAAATGACAATTCTTACCATAAGTACAGTGGCTCTCTGACTGTTGGACATTTTGAAAAGTCCCATAACGATGACGAAATTTTGGACGCTACAAGAAAATTAGGATAAGAAGTAATAGAGGGCATAAGCGCGGAAAATAATATAGCCTTCAAACAGCATTCAAGGTGTCCTACGAAACGGAACTCGGTATCATATAGCCGAAGTTGTCCCCAGTCTTGCAAATGGTCGGAAAATTTTTCACTTTCCAATATGACCATGTTACAAAACAATAATCGAAACTGGTAGTAGAATGGCGTACTGTGCGGCGTGGAAGATAACAGAAGTGAGCTGCTACAAGTGAAATTTCAGTAATATACCATTTTGTCGGGAGGAGGAGGGGCTTAACACTCCACAAGTATTTACCCTTTAAGGACTAATATTAGCCTGAATTATATATGAAGATACAGTTCGTGCCGTGCAGAAAGCATATTCCATCTCGGCTACAATGCACCAACAAGGTGATGCCGTATAGGAAATAATCGCGTTTTGCTCTGAGAGCCATACAAGACACATAAATGCACTTTGTGGACATAAAGACAAGAACATTTAATTTTTTATTTGAAACCTGGTGGTACAGGAAGTAGCCACCGAGCGTGAGAAGGTTAGTGTTGTTTGGTATAGGGCTTCGCAAGCATATAAAAGACACTTGTATTAAAGCAGTGATTACGAATCTTAATGTCAAGGAAGAAACTGAAAGTAATTCAATTTTCTCTGGTTCTGCATTCTTTACGAAAAATTTGTCAAAGCGCCACATTTCGCCGTCCTTCTTTCGCAGTGTGCCACATCAATAGGACGCGGACAGAACTGGAGTTCTTTCACCACGTTACGTCTTGACTGCTACTATAAATAAATTGCGCTCTGTAACAAGACCACGAAGGCTCAGAGCGGGAGTAGAGTTACAGATCCACTCTTTCTTTGACCTCGGCGCTAGATGGAAGTGGTTAGTCAACGCTAAGCCTCGGCCACTTTAACCTCGGGAAATATAGTCGGTACCCATCTCACAGGTGCCTGGATGATCCTCGGGACCGATCTGCACAGGTATGGTAAACCTCGTTCCCCACCGGGATTCGACACCCGAACTGTCCAGCCCGTACAAAATCGCTATACTGACCACGTTATCCCGGCCCACTTTACTAAAAATATTAAAACAAATTATTGTGCAGGCTACAGATCGGATTTTTCCATCCATTTTATTTTTCTGTGTCGTGATGTCGAAGGTGGAATTGCCTTGTCAAATGACATGGGCTGTGCAAACTGTTCAACTACTCCTTTGTTAGAACTTTACAAGAAACCGAACTCTATTTTCTTGTCCAGTACTTTGATGTCTGGAGTAGGTAGCTAAGATTTATCTTAATTCAATAACTTTTTTGTAACCCCCAAAACCCGAAATGGGATTTTTACCTTATCCTGAAACACACACACATATCGGTACAATGCTTCAAGGAATAAAATTTGCGAAATGTCTCACTAACACCAAAACCATGACAGCTGAAAAAGACACTAGGCAGAAGATTTATCTTGAAAGACGCGAACATCTGGAGTTCGATAGCAAGGGCTACTGGAAATATGTCTTGCGATACAGACAAATAACACAGCGTTACCCTGCTGGGACCGAGTTCAGACCCAGATGTCCTTGTGTGACCATAATTAAAAGTTCGTGTTGTAAAATGAAATAGAGGGACTGACGTGTCCATAATTGTAAGCACTATAAGTGGAAATACAAGTCTACTTGCAGCACTGACAGTGACAAGGCTGTAGGTATGATCAACAAAGATTGGCTTAAGAAATAGTCTTACTGATTTGTTTAATAATGAATTCCACTAACGCATTTATTTCATACGATTCGTCACTACAAGTGCTGTAAACATTAGACAGTAGTATTAAGGTCGGAGAGCAAAGTAGTTTTGCCTATAAGGAAACAAGCAGACATTTTCAAAATATATCATCAGTTATGATGCAATTTTATTCATGTATTCATAATAAAAGTCTTTTTATTGCTTCTCTATTTTGCTATTGACCACAGCGCATGTAGCTTTTATAAATTCCATCTTTGTGAGTCACATTTCAGAAGAGCGTAATGTTCGTATTCTCTAGCTACTGGGCACTAAACACAACTTAGATCTTTCATTAAAACTAACTTCTTTCGAAACATTACTTAAGCACAGAGGTTACTAATAATTCGCCATAATGGCCTCTAACGCCTGTACGTATCTGCTATATTATACCGCATCACGGCGCAAAAGACTCTCATCTCCCCCCTCACTGCAGTAAGGCCCTCAAACACTAGTGTTCTTCTCGGTCTCAGTTATGATTTAATTAATAACTGTTTATGTACATAGCTACAGGACACTGATCACAGTGCACGGATCTTCGTACCAACTATCTGGTCCCGTACAACTACTCCAGCGTGTCTATCAACAGACCACTGTCCGACAAATTCGACATTTCTCCCATGGTAGATGGTGAACATATGGAACTTGTTCATAACTTTCATTCTAGAATAAAAAATATATATTATTCGTTCAAAACTTTATTGCTGTAAAGGAATCATGTGTGGGACGAAACTCGCCTGAACAATCCTCCATGATTTACCCACTCTAAACATAATTGGCGAAGTGTAATAATTAAAGCTCCTCTTATAATTTTTTCGATCTTCTTGACACTTCTCCTTTCGTTGGTCTCGTACCATCCTCAAAACTTCGCTCTCAAACTGTCTTATCTGATATAAAGGAAAACAGCACTCCTTTGCACATCAATATGAAACAACAAGAATGGTTTACTTTTGTATATAGTCCAATGAAATTCTCTCAGGCTGACGGCCACGTCACGTTGTTTAAACAAACCACCGTTTCACAGAGTGACTCTCTCTCCTTCATCAGGGTCTTGAAATCACTCGGCAACCAGCATGTCCGGCGTTCGTGCAAAGACGCGAGCCAGTATGGGTTACTGGGCAGACCCAACAGCTTGCGTCCTAATGGCTCGCGTCCTTGCACAAACTCCGATCTGATATTGCTATTTATACAGGACATCCTGGGTGCCGATTGATGTCAAGACACCATGCTGGAGAGAAAGAAAAAGAGAGAGAATAGCTTTCCGAAGCGCAACACCCTATTATGTATATAATATATTATTATTATTATTATTATTATATACGCTTGCTGAGACACTGACTGATCTAAACAAAACGACCCGGCTGTCGCCCTTAAAGTTTCCATTCCACTCTGTCGCTGCATGACACAAGTATAAATATAGACCCTTGCCGTAATTTTCAGGCGGAGAAGACGCTACAGACTGCGAATAATCTCTCTTTCTCAACCATACCCCCTATTTCATTGCAAACAACACATTTCAATTATCTTCTGCCTGCTTTTACTAAGACATTTTGTTGTGACAGCAAACTGCAATTCTCTGACACCCGACCCAGGCACTGGTTTACATTATTAGGTGTTACTGAATAATCAAGAGAAATTTGATAATCACACCTATTATGAACAAAAGATCAGAGTTCTTTGTTGCCAAAGAGAGTTTAAGTCGTAAACCGGGATGTTGTTAATCCCTGAATGAATACGTTGAAGAGCGTTAGAAGACACTAAATGTACACACAAAACGTTAATAGGAAAAGCGACCAACAAATCATACCTTCCAGAAAAAGTTCGTACAGTCTCCGCGTTGAAACTTCAAGAAGATTTCACTTGAGTTTGTCAAGAAATGTGAGACACTGAGCGACATGGTGCCTCAGAAATGGAAACACGGAAGACACTTAGCAAGTAAGCTACAGAACATCACAAGATCAACACTATTTCGATTGACGTCTAACTCTGATGAAACTTCTCCTCAGTTTTCTTTATATAATAATCCTGCAAAATTTCGCTATTGAGTTATTGTAATATGACTTCGTATTCTCGAAGCCAAGGTTTAAAATCTCGGCACCCTGGTCTCCTGATTTACACCATTCTTCAAATTATTCAAATCACTCAAAGAAAAGGCTCGGATGGCAACGTAAATTAGAACAGAACTCTCTCCTTTCAAATCCCAAACAATTTTTTTAATCACTAACCGTCCTCTTATTCGGCGCTACATGACTGCACATTGATTTATTCGGTAGATGATAATCTATAAATAAAAAATACAAAAATACTACCAGAACTAACAGTGCCCCACTTATTTAAACAAAATTAACTTAAACGTTTGGCGCCGGAATTATTTTTTTTAATTTTAGCACACCCTGTATATAAAATGTGAATAAAACAGGAACCAAATATGTTAGAATTATGAAGCAAACTGCATTTTGAAGAGAAAAAAACGGAGAGTATATACCGTGCTGAAAATACTCAGTACCTATATTTGTTGAATAAATATATAAAATGCAACTTTAGAGGTTAGCGGTGCGGTACGACCACTATAGTTGACATTAGGGGTCAAAAGGCTAAATTGCAAAAGCTGCCATTGGTTTGTAAATATTTTCCCTTTTCTTAGTGACAGCTGTTGAACAACAACACAGAAGAAAGAAAATACACACAGTGGGAAGTGAAGAAGTTCAGTTAGCTTGTGTCTCCAGATTTGCTGCGAAGTGCTAACCTCCAGTTATCATCAGTTTGCACTTATTTGCATCATATTTACTGTCACAGCGCTAAACAGCAATATTTCTTTGGAGGAACTAATATCGTGATTGTCCTCTTAACCTTTTAAAGCCTACTGGTTACGTCATGTACCAAGAGGTTAAACATTCAAGAACTGTACTTTCTGTCCACACTATATTTATGTGTTTTGAATTTATCTCAGAACAAACAACGGCTTCTGCACCATACAACGTAAACTAGTTGGTTTTATAACCGAGATGAAAAGTGTATACTGCGCGGTACGAGCTAGGTCGTTAAATAAAGCAGTTAGTTCTGAAACACAAAGACTCATATAGCGGCTTGCCTCTACAGACCATCACATAAAAACATCCTATTTAACAAGGCTTTCCAGTTTCGAAGTTTAGAATGTCCATCATAAATATCTCCCTGTTATTATAAGTTACGCAATTGATACTGTACATGACACCAGAAGGAACGAAGTTTTAAAACTGTAAACTCCAATATGGAAATAGTAAACAATTCTTACGCAACGACAGAATAAAAGCAAGTTTGTATAGTACAATAATCGTTCTGGGTCGTACAGATAACTAAATGGCAAGGAATGGACAAATATCGCTAAATCTCTTGTATGGTTCAGAGCGAATTTGTACATCAATTTGATGTGAACGAAGCCAGGATATTTCACTGTATGCACTGGTTTAGATAGCGTTTGTAAGACCGAAGAATTCGGCTGAGATTCTCTACAGAGTATTAGATATTCTGTCCCGCCCTTCAACCTCCCAGATCCTGAGGGTACCAAGCCTCCTGTCCACTGGAAGCTTGAGTTCCTACCCTGAGAGTTAAAGTCGTTGATGCGTGAGGCTCACAAATCACTGAGGTCCAATTTTCACCTACATGTTACATAATTCTTCAGTTCCTACCTCTCACAAAACACAGAACACGTTCTTTGTAAGAACAACCAATTAAATATAAAGAGATAAATTTAAATTGGTATGATTTTTCTGTGAGAAATATGTCGAAGATGTTCACAGGTATCGTTAACCCTACACATAAATATCTTCGACAGAGTTCGCTGTACCTGTATTCCTTTGCATACAGCATCCCTGATTATGGTATTTAAGAAGCCGAAAAAATGTAGAAGAAATATTATAAATGACGAAAGATTATTGATTGTGCAGATTTATGTATTAAATTTTGTACAGTCAGCCTACTGAACAGAATGTGGATTATTTTAAAGGAAATATTTACTTTTCTTCAGGTGGTTTAATGAAGACATAATAACATGCGTTTTTATGCTCTTTGGTTTCAGCGTACTTCACCCTCCACACTCTTCCACTTTTGTGGACTGACTCACCATTCTTTGAGAAGCCAGTTTATGTGAGTTTTCTCCTTTGTTTTGAGCTACAGTTGTCTCCTTTGTTTTGAGCTAGAGTTGTCTTTGTTTTGAGCTACAGTTGGCTCTTTTTTTTAACTACAGTTGTCTCCTTTGTTTTGAGTTAGTTGTCTCCGTTGTTTTGAGCTACAGTTTTCTCCTTTCTTTTGAGCTGCAGTTGTCTCCTTTGTTTTGAGCTACAGTTGTCTCCTTTGTTATGAGCTACAGTTGTATCCCTTGTTTTGAGTTACAGTTTTCTCCCTTGTTTTGAGCTACAGTTGTCTCCGTTTTTTTGAGCTACAGTTTTCTCCTTTCTTTTGAGCTGCAGTTGTCTCCTTTGTTTTGAGCTACAGTTGTCTCCCTTGTTTTGAGTTACAGTTTTCTCCCTTGTTTTGAGCTACAGTTGTCTACCTTGTTTTTGAGCTACCAGAAATCGCGCGGCCTGCGTAAAATAACAGGATTGCAAAGCCCCGAGTTTTCCCAAACCACAGAACACAACCACACTGCATTTCTGGTGTTTGCTGATTGCGTCATAACGAACGAAAAGCAACAAGCCAAGTAGGTTATTTGCATTAACCTAACAACGCCGGGCCACATATCCTGCTAGCGCAATGTCATTAGGTGGGCTTAAAGGACACAGCTAATAAGGTAATATCCAATCTGCTCACAATCACATTGTTGGTAGTACATTCATTGCCTGCCACCAGCTATTCACCCCCACTCAACCCCTTCAGTATCACAATAAAAGCCAATGAAAGCATAGACCTCTCTGGACCCCACCTTGCACTAACCACTATACCCACACATACACACACACACGCACACACACAAACACAAACACACACACAAAAGCGCGCACGATTTTCCCTAATAATATTACTTTGTTTCTATGTTGATGATTGTACCAGTGCAGAAGATAACATAATATCGAATACTAGGACAATTAGTGAGTAATAAATTAAAGACAATCGGAAAGAAAACGTTAGTAAATTTGTGTACTTCATACCGCTCCTATGGTTCAGTCAGTAAATGCGTATTTTGTATTCGATCTATCCAACACCATAAATTAATTTATATTAATTTATTTTTCACATTAACTACAACGTTTCGGCCGGTAATTACGGCCATCATCCACTAGTTCTACAATAATATAAAAAGCCAAAACTCTACGACACCCACTTCTATCCATTAAACGGGATGCATATGAACAGCATTCAACAACACAAACACACCCTGTGTTACCTACTCATAAGAACAATTTGAAATTTATCTGATTTAACGATGTATAAATCAACATTTTACAGGGTTATTCGAAATGACTGTCGGGGTTTTAACAACTTGTCATACATAATACACTTGAGATAGGAGTATATGTGTTTTTTTATTCAATAGAACAACACTCCAAGGTTTTGTTACATACATTACTGGTGCTCTATATATTCTATTAAGTAAAAAAGAAATACACATACTCCTACCTCAAGTTTATTGTGTATGACAAGTTGTTAAAACCCCGACAATCATTTCGAATAATCCTGTATTACAACTGGGACTACTTACGATATTAAACATAACATCAAGTGTTTTCACCGACAGTCTAATAGTTTACTGTATATTTTATTAGACTTATCTGAGACACCCTGATGATGGTCGTGAGTATGACCGAAACATGTTGGTGATTAACAAAATGTAATAAAATACACTTTACTAAAGTGCATTCATTGGTATACTATATATTATTTATTTATTTTCTTATTATTCGTATTATATACCTTTTATGTATGGTTTTAGTTAATGACATTGTCAACAGATCAAATGTTATAGCGCCTAATGGTAGAATTGTTGCTGGAGAATAAACGGGGAAGTAAGTAAAACGGAGTGATGGTGGTCTAACCTGAGTTACTAATCAGGTGTTTTCGTGGAAGACTAACAAATGCTCGAAGCCCCGTCGGTCCGCGACATTAAGAAGCCCGATCTAACAAGTTAAGACACTCACCAGCATGCCAGCCGCGTTACCAGCACGGTTTAAATGCTGTGTGAATCAGACGACGTTTCGTACGTCATCAGACAGTTAGCGGTCCTTAATATTCGGGCAATCAAAATGTTAAATGTATAACGTTGGCCTGGTGGGAAACAGACAAGTTGTAAATGCAATTGTGGTGAAAATCATAGTTAAATGTGAAGGAGAAACTAGCAAACATAGAAATAACAGAAGGCAAGTACATAAATTTACGATGGTATTTAGAGAAAGCGAAGTGTAAATAGCAAAACAAAGCAAAAGAATTGGGTAAAAAATGTATGTTTCGGAAGCGACTATACCTCGCGACAACCAGGTATCAAGCGGTGGTCATTTGCATGAACCGTGCATTTTTAACGGAACCAAAAATTATTATTATTATTATGATTATTGATATTAATAGCATTATCATCACCATTACTCAACCCCAATTCTGCTGCCGGGTGTCCCATCGCGGCTAATATAGTTTGTGGCAGTTCCAATACTTTTAGGAAGCAAATATCGCGCTCAAAATTGCTACAGATTTTTTAGCACACTAGTTTTGTATCCAGTGCCCAATTCCCAGAATGTCTTTTGTTTGCTAGTGGCTAGCGTTATAGTAAATCAGATATTACTACGTACCTTCAGAGTGATTGTCCTTCCCCTACTGACCTAATTCAAAATGTGCCAGTTATGTAGACTCAGGTCTTCTGGGAGAAAAACGCTGTGTCTGTTGTTGTTACCGCCGTTTCGGAGTACCGTAGTGCCCCCAAACGTCGGTACCTACTAACCAGTGTGCATGTGCAGTTTAAGCTAAACAAATAAAGTTCCCTGATGATGGCCAACAGTTAGGCCCAAATATGTCATAGCATTAATCAACAAATAGAAGTGCTGTGCAACAAGTTGGTGTTAGAAAATTTTACAAACGTAATACAGTTTCATGGAAAATGTAAGCTATTAAATTTTAAATGTTTGTTTTTATGTTTCTTAATTATGCACAACTTGAATTTAATGGAGAAATAATTTTTCTTGTGGCGCTGCGGCCCAACGCGGGCTATGGCCTCCTCATTCACAAACAACGACGCATCACAGTCGGTAGGACTTCTTTGGATGAGTGATCAGCTCGTCGCAGAGACCTCTACCTGACAACATACACAACACTCACAACAGTCACACATCCATGCCCCCGGCGGGATTCGAACCCACAATCTCAGCAGGAGAGCGGCCACAGACCTACGCCTTAGACCGCGCGGCCACTGGGAGCGGATGATCGAGCAAATAAGGAAAATTAATATAAATTAGACAATTATAGATAAATATAATCGCTAACCAAATTAAGGCTAAATATACGTATATCTTTATACACATTGCCCGTCAATTTTCTCGCTTGTAATCAAATTTTAATTTCTCTTCGACAGACTTTGAAACTCTTCAATTTAAGATGTCACAAAAATCCGTCCAGTAAAAGCCTAGGATAGAGAGACAGACAGACGCGCGTACTCATTCGCGAAGCTGTCGCATCTATCAACTTTCTGAGCCTGCTTAACACCTGTCAACTGTCTGCATTGCATTTACTTCAAATTAATGCAAATGAAGCAGATATCACTTACATGGGCTGGTGACAGTGATCCTGATTTATGCAAAGATGCTATAGTAATAGACAAGGACCGACTTACGTGCAACGTTCATTCAACATACTTCCTTCGAGAGAAAAGAAGCTTAACAGGGTGGCTAAAACCGCACAAAACACCGAACTAACGGCAGGATTAAAATAAATTTTAATGTATATAATTTACATAAAGTAACACCTACACAATAAACGTCTCACGTATCATAGACAGGATGTTTCAGGAGGAATAGTAAATATTTTAGGAGGTAGTATGGACTATTCCGAGTAAATAAGATCATACAAACACGTGTCAAATTTTCAATGGGTAAGAAGATACAGCTGTTTGAAGTTGACGCGTACAGATCAGATTTTTATCTGCGGGGATGAATGAAAAGCGAAGTGTACAAAGAAAAAGTAAACACAAGAGACGAATTGGTCGCTCGCATTATGAATAGTGCTGCCCTCATAAAGCAAGAACGCCAAAACGACCTCAGGAGAGCTAAACGTACTATTGCCAAGAGGGTTGAAAAGTGCAATGAAGTCGATGGTGGGATTTTTGAACACTTACTTTGAACTGTTGCAATTTATTGAGGTCATTTACATAACCAATAAATGCAATCAATACGTCATTTGTCTTTCCTTCATACCTCTTGTAAGGCTTTTTATGCGTAACATCCAAGCAGCTGTATCCCCACACCCACTGAAAACTGGAACTTATTTACTCGGAACAGTCCGTATTACTACCTCCTAAAATATTTACTGTTCCTCCTGAAACACCCTGTATATTATTAACATATGTCAGACAGGTCTTCGTGGCCTGCTGTAGTGTGAACTTTACCTTTACGTCACACCGATCAGAATGTATAATATTATTTATATCCCTAACGTAAAATGACGACAAAAATATTTTATGTGTATCACAATGGAAAAGGTGATACCCTAATAAAAGAGCTGCCATGTACTAACGTCATTATAATCGAAGCAATAAGTCACATAATGAAGAATTACATCAAACTTTTTCTACTCTCATACAGACCGTAAATTTTAAATAGTTCATTCCGTGAATTATCCATAACAGATTATGGACACTAAACTAACAAAATGTGCAAAAAATGTTCCTTGGATATTATAATATCATATTTAATATTGCTACATGTATCGTTCCGCAAGGGACCATCATCATGGAATCACAGCACAGCACAGTACTATGCCGACTCTCGCTAAGTACGTAGGCAGCTTCCAAGATACTGTATATCAAGATCCATTAGCTTTATCTAACTCAGCAAAGAAACGCCTACATTTTAACCTTTCGATTCTTTTACACGACGTCAGCTGTGAACAAAAGTGACTGATTTGGCTTTATGCTCTATTCCTTCGTTAGATTTCGTGATGATGGTCCGTTTCGGGCAGAAATATGTAGGGATTTGAAATGTGATATTAAAGCATAAAATATCTAAGAAACAATTTCGTGTATTTTGTTCGTTTAGTGCCGTAAATCTGTTGCCGTATATTCTCTGAGAATCCTTTTACTGTTTATCGCAGTTATACGTGAGTGGGTGACAGTCTCATTTTCCGACACTTTGACTTGTGCATCGGAGCAAACACAACTTCTTAGTACGCTTATCTCAGTAATTGACCAACTTGATGCACAAAAGTTTTGTTTTATAATAAGTTTATTTCATGCCTCTACATGTTTCGAGCACATGTGCTCATCATCAGGAGGTTAAAATTGCATTACACAACCTCTGGTATCATCACACCTATAGGTGGCCGTCTCGTGCACAGGTTGAGAAAGGACTGACGATGAGCACATGTGCTCGAAACATGTAGAGGCATGAAATAAACTTATTGTAAAACAAAAATTTTGTGCATCAAGTTGGTATAATTACCTAAATAAATTCTTAGTACACGTCTCTTACAAGGGATGTTGTGGCCTACTGCCAACCATTCATTTAGCGTAAAGGAATATATAATAGCCATGTTTATACCTCATAAATATTATAAAGCTTAAGTCACTGCATAAAAAATAATAATACGAAAAATTTTATTTCCACTCTTTAGAATGCATTAAGAATTAAATACAAAGTTATATCATTTTAAATATCCAAATAACCTGATATACTTAGACTAATAAATGTCTTGTTTTATTTGAAACTCACCAGAGTCAACTTGCTGATAGCGAAAGAAACACAGAAGTTCTTGCAAAACAACTTTCAATGCCACATTAAACACGTGTTTAAACACAAACTGACAAGCACATTGGAAATAATATGCTAGCCACACATACATAAATAAATAAATAAATGCGTCTTCCGCATTACTCCTAAAGCAATAAAAGAAGCAAACGTCTGCGCTGTAGGCAGACAAAGTTGTTGTGTCCTCTATAAAGCACAAATCTGCCACGTCCCTGGGACAGTTTTCTCCAAACTGTGATTAAATTCCTAACACTAACTGTGTTCCGTTTCGTATGGGCCAGTTCGCAATTCATTCGACCGAAGCTCTGTGGAATTTCCGTAACTTGCCTTAAGAAGACAACTGTAACAACTCTGCCGAAGTTTCCGGACAACAAGGCACTGAATGTTATCAGAAATCAACTGCTGCCAGCTGGTCGACTCTGCGTAAGGGGAAACGAATCACAAGGCACATGTCCACGTCTAGCCATGTTCACACGTCAACGTCCTGAACACGGGACTAACAAGTACCTTACCACAGCAAAGGCTCGTATTTTGCTGTAAACTAAACATCTTAGGCCTAATTATTAATTATATCCTCTTTCATTTGTTAACGTTTGATTGCTTCCTACAGCATTTAATGTGGTTGCCACGATTACCGGTTTTACGTAAGAACATTTTCACAAAGTCCACATTTACCCTAAAGTATCCAGATATATCACACTTCTTGTCTGCTGTAAGTAGAAACCTGAAGGACGAGAAACGGTTCCATCGAAACGTCGGTAGTTTATTTTACACTTCATATAAATACATTTCACCGTACTTAACTATTAGCTTATACATATAAAATCATACAATAAGAAACTAAAATTCTATCATTTTTATTCAAAAATATTATGGTGAAAAATAAACGAATATAATATCCAACAATAAAAAAAATCCGTCAATACACAGCACTTAATTACAGCATGTCTTAAATAGCTACATGTTTCGGCTGTACGAGGCATGTAGCTACGTACAATAAGGTGATTATCGATGATTTGTTTTTATCGTGGCGAATTGCACTGACAAAACCTGAATGACGCACTTTACGATTGTAAAAGAGGATAAAATGGACAAAACAGCGCATCTGTTTACCAAGAGGTGATAAATAGTTTTGTATAATGTTAGCTTCTTATGTTCAAAGAAAGAACCCATATTGAAGAAACAGGAATAAATGGGAAGACTATATTACAATGTAAAAAAGATAAAGCAGTCCCGTTACAGGCCTGGAGCGGCCCAGAGGGTTCCAGGAAGTTAAGGTTCCCACATTTCATGACAGTGGCACAGGATGGTGGTAAGGATGTCAGCCTTACGCACCGGCCGCCTTTACCCCCAGGAAATGCTCCTGCTACTCATTTCTGTTAGAGTCTGAGTCGATCCCAGAGCCATAGTGCGATCGGAAGGATTTTATGTCAATGAAAAATTCCAATGACACCAGCTGGGATCGAATCAGCGACCTTCCGATTTGTAGCACAACACATACTACAATATATCTTAGGCAAATACAACGTGATAAAGCAGAGTGGATTAAACTACTTATGAATTGAGAAAAAAAGGCATGATTTCATGATAAGGTTAGTGACATTTCAAGTCCAAATTGTTTCTTCAGCAGCAGAGTAGGACGCTGTACCATGGAGTCACTAATATGCATGCTCTTGCATGTCAGACTGGGGCAATGAAACGTAACTTGTGAACAGAGCTGGAGGCGATTTGGTTCTAGCTACGAACGGAAAATAGTGGCTTCCGTTGCGGTATTGCTTCAAGGGAAACGGAATAAACAAGCACACATGGAATCCTACTGCTTTCTTAGCACAATATCTACAAAGTCACGACAGAATGTCACGTTTGAGGACTGTGCACTTCTTTATGTCTGGGAGATGGAAAGTTCGAATCTGGGCTCGCAGATCTGTCAGACAGCATGACAATTCCAGTTTTTCAAGACAGCACGACTGGATACCGCGTCCTATTGGAACACGAATTTTTTTCATCTGTTTACGCCCTTTTTCCTTTATATAATTTCTAATATCAACCTCCCCTTTGTTACCAGTTATGTTTTTCAAAATAAAAAGATAATTTACATCATAAAGGCAGTTCGGAACTCAATCTACTTTGAAAATACGTGAAAATATTAGCTCAGTGGTTCTTAACTTGGGGTGCACAAACCCCCGGGTGTGAAAGGCATTTTTAAAGGTGCTAGTCGATGTTTTGAAGATCTTCAACAATACCTTTAATTATAAAGTGAAAATTACAGTTCTGGAAAAATTGTCATTTATCTTACTAAAGCCTTAAAATCCACTACCAATTTTATATCTTTTAGGTTTTGTGCCAGGAAATTTTTGGATGGTTTATTGCTTTTATCAGACTAAAACTTGTCAAGGGGCTTACAGAGGAATTCCATGTTACTACATTGGCAGCATTGTTCACGAGTGTTGCGATGGATGTCATGTGATTGATGGTTCATGTCACGCGGTGTTCTCTCTCTACCTTCTCGCTTTGCTAGTTACAGCTTTTGTTACCGCGATAATTCGGTTGAAACGTCTCTGGCCTATTTCACTTGCCCAGAAGTTCCAGAAAGGGATACAAGGTTATTATTATTATGATGATTATCATCATCATCATCGAATTTCTCACTTCTCAGCTTTGGCTGGGAAATATTCACCTATCCTGGGATGTAGTAATCAACAGGATTAGGCTCGGTGGTCTTACTTGTATTTTAACAAGTTTCTCACAATTGAACATGTGCCAAGAATTACACATTTTTTCAGTTGTATATATATGTATTCTGGTGCAGGTTAAGTCTTGTTAGACTTTGTGATAGTGACTTTGGGATTACTCCCGTCGATGATATTACTATGGGGATCACTTTTGCTGCCTTTTGCTTCCACATAGCACATATTTCATTCGCCAGTTCTTGGTACTTGTTTTGTTTGTCGGTTATCGTTTTGGCGAGATTATGTGTATTTGGAACAGCTATGTCTACCAAAAGGTATTTCTGTTTTCTTATTCATAAAAGTTATGTCAGATCGATTAAAAGGTATTGTTTTGTCCGTAAGTATGCTGCGATTCCAGTACAGCTTGAAATTTTCATTCTCCAGTACATTGGTTGGTGTGTAGTTATAATATGGACTTTTATCGTCAATCAATTCGGCTGCTCCTGCCAATTTCTGATGGATAATTTTGGTTAGTCTATCATGTCTCTTCACATGCTTGGTAAGTGCTAGTTGCTCACATGCTGCAGTAATGTATTGGATTGTTGCTGATTCTCTTCCACATCTTCTGCACTTCGTTTCTGCTCACAAACATTGTATAAAAATGACACGATAAAGAGAATTATAACTCCAGATATTAAATTGTACAGATGAGATTATTGTGATATTCGCCTCGTTTATGTAAAGCAATAAGATACTGCTAACAACTAGAGTAAGTTTATAAACCTAAAATTATAGTCACAGATGCTACATATTATTGTACATTGTATATTTTATACTTCAGTGTAATTGCACAGCACACATAGACATAACATGATACCTACCATAGATTTAACTATAATAAGCTTAGACATAGTTTGGTAACAGCATGGACCCCTCATGTAACCCACACCGCCCAACCTTTCTGACAGATACGAGATCTCGTGCCCACTTTACCCCCTCCCTACCCCATATAAACAGCGC
>Ga0123352_10003586_pt1 | contig 22524 bp, 10 predicted proteins | sample TergutLab28metaG_FD_89700 | JGI IMG/M metagenome (GOLD analysis project Ga0123352, IMG submission 89700) | Labiotermes labralis P1 segment gut microbial communities from Petit-Saut dam, French Guiana - Lab288 P1 | ecosystem: Host-associated > Arthropoda: Insects > Digestive system > Gut ...
GGTGATGAAAAATCCTTGTGGAGTTACAGTTTGAAATCTGAATGGATTTACTGTAGAGGCTAGGAATAGCTAGGATCAGTGCCGTAGATAAGACCTCCGCAGACCTCGCTGCGCTGGAGGGGGGGGGGGGCTAGACCTAATGAATAAAAAAATTCTTGATATCAAACTATCGACGTGTTCGGAATATTGTTTTTTTACTTTTGGAAAATTAAATTGATATTTTAGGCATGATGCAAGATTATACATTCTTGATTTCAAACTTTTGCCGTGTTCTGAATGTTGTATGCTTTCTTCTGGGTAATTCCCCATCGTCTGAATTTTATATGCCGTTTCAGAACACTCTGTTCCATCTTCGTAGGCAGGTAGGTACCTACCCGCCTATGAAGATGGAACAGAAGGGGAATTACCCAGAAGAAAGCATACAACAAGATTACACATGTTACAGAATTCCACACTGTGTTGCAAAGTGGAATTGTTTGTTGTGATATAATTGAAACGCAACATTATTACTGACTACCAGATGTGGGAAGGCCACACACCTAAACCGAGATCAAACAAATATTATGGTGCACTGTGAGCAAGGGCACATATTGTTTCATTTGGAAACTATGAACCGAAGTGACAAAGTATGGTAAAAAATAAAAACAATTATGTTATAAGAAAAGGTAAAGGTAAAGTTCAAGTGCACCCTTGTACAGTACAGGCTGTATGGCCCATAGAGTGAGTAGAGGTGTAGCTCTACTCTTTCTTGACCACGGGACTAGAAGGGGTGAGGGGTCAGCGCCACGCCCCGGCCGCTCTTTACCCCCGGGAAAGACCCGGTACCCATTGTACAGGAAGCTGGGTGGGTCCCAGGGTCGGTCTGGGCAGGTGCAGAAAATCTCGCCCCCCACCGGGATTCGATTCCCGGACCGCCCAGCCCGTAGTCAGTCGCTATACCGACTGAGCTACCCGGCTAATGATGGTATAAGAGGTTAGGGTTTATTCTTGAAAGATGTCAGACATCCAGAGGGTCAAACACATAGAGGGAGAAGACAGGAGTCTCTCAGGAAGCACTTGCAGTGGTATTGCTGAGTGTGTATTTGGAAGAGACCTTGCAGCCATGAGGCCTGTCACCATACAGATAATCTGCGCCTTCATTTTTCACTAACAAGGTAGGATGGTTTACCTTTGAGTTGACCAGAGTCTATGGTTGTTCTGGTCAGTGATGACGTTTTGGTTTAGGAAATTTATAGTCTAGAGCTACTGGCACCTCACTCCTCCTTGCCACCTTTCTTTTACTATTGTAATTACGTTTTGTAATGTATTATTTTGGGGACTTACTTTATATTTGGTTGCTCTCTCTCTCTTCTCTTGCTGAACCCTTATGCCCCAAGATTCATGAGAAAGGTAATTTTAGGGACTGTTCTCTCACAGTTCCTACTACTTCTTCTTCTTCTCCAATTGGCGCTACAACCCTTGGTGGGTTTTGGCCTGCTTTATGATTTCGTTCTGCAATCCTCTATCTTTACATTTCTGTCTCCAATTTCTCACTTTCATCTTCTTTAAATCTTCTTCTACTTGTTCGAGCCATCTCAGTCTTGGTCTTCCTACTGGTCTTGATGAACATGGTTCCCATTCAGTTAGTTATTTAACAGTTCTTATTGTGTCCATTCTGATTACATATGCTGCCCAGCGTAATCTTTGTGATTTTATAAATCTTACGATAGATTTTTTCTTAATTAGAATTTCTAATTCTTCATTTGTTTTTATTCTCCATGTTCCATCATTATCTTGTGTTGGTCTGAATATTTTTCTAAGGACCCTACCCTCAAATATCAGTAGGTGATTTTGTTCTGTGCCTGTCATAGTCCATGTTTCACAACCATATGTTACAATAGGTCTTATGGTATTTATATATTTGCAGTTTACTGGCAGCATTGAGATCTTTGTTTTTCAGAAGTTTTTTGTTTGCAAACAGACTTCTATTTCCCACCTCTATTCTTAGTCTAATTTCTTCTTTTATTAAATTTTTGCTATTTATTTGTGATCCCAAATATATAAACTGGTTTAGTGCTTCATAAGATTTTCCTGCCACTTCAATGTCTTGTTTTATTATATTTGTTTTCCTGGTTACCTGCTTATATTTAGTTTTATTTGTGTTTATTGTAAGACCCAGTTTTTCTGCTTCTTTGTGTAGTGTTATAAAAGTTTCCTTTAGTGCTTTTTGCGTTCTTGCTATTGTGACGACATCGTCCACATAGGCACATAGTTGCTTAGTTCTTGTACTAATGTTTCCTCTTAAATCTCTTTTTAGTAATGCTGCTTTCAACACTAGATTAAATAAAACTGTCGACAGGGCATCTCCCTGTCTTAATCCATTGTTAATATTAAATACGTCTGTTCTTCCCTGGCATACTTCAACTACTGCTCTTGAATTTGTCAATGTCATCTTCACTAATCTAATTAGTTTTGTCGGAATTTTCACCATTTTGGGGTTTTCATACATTTTCGGTCTATTGACTGTATCAAAGGCCTGCTTGAAGTCAATAAATATATTGTGTAGCTCTATGCCAAACTCATAGCAATTTTCCAATATTTGTCTGACTATATGTATTTGATCTATTGTTGATCTGCTGGGTCGGAATCCCGCTTGGTATTCACCTAAGGTCAGCTCTGAATATTTTACTAACCTATTATATATTAAACATGTGAAAATTTTATATGTGGTATTCAACAAGGTGATTCCTCGGTAATTACTACATTCTCTCCGGTCTCCCTTCTTAAAAATAGGGCAAATAATTCCTATTTCCCATTCCTCCGGCATTCTTTCTTGGTCCCATATTTGCAGCAGGAGATCAAATATCCTTTGTAGTAGTTCTGGTCCGCCGTTCTTTATTATATTATCTATGCCCGGAGCCTTCCCATTTTTCATTTTACTAATAACCTCAATCATTTCCTCATAAGCTGGCTTATCAATATCTTCTAATTCTGTTATATTTTCATTTTCCTTTCCATTTTTCTCTTGTGTCTATAATTCGTTTTCTAACAGAAACTGAAAATACTGTTGCCATCTTAGCAATATATATTTCACCTCAGTTAATATTTTCCCTTTATCATCTTTGTAAAATATATTCTGTTGTTGGTATTCTTTACTCATTTCTTTAACTTTTTATAAAACTTTCTTACATTTTTCTTTATATTTGCACCCTTTATTTCCTCTGTTTTCTTATTCCACATTTCTCTCTTCTTTCTTCTACATAATTTTGTTGCGATTTTCCTTTTTTCTTCGTATTCTTCCCTATTTTTCTGTGTCTCCTTATTCAGACATTTCTTTCTAGCGTCATTCTTTTCCTTCATTGCAATCTGACATTCTTCGTCGTACCAATCTCGATTTCTTTCTTTCCTCTGTTCTCCGACTTTTTCATTAGCTGATTCTAAGATGACATTTTTTATATTTATCCACTCTTCATTCACATCTTGCTTCCTTTCTATTTGCCTTAGCTTTCCAGTAATGTGTTCTTGGTATTCGTTTTCCTTATCTTTATTTTCCAACTGACGTATATCCCACCTAAGTTTGTACTTCTGTTTCTTTTGCTATGTGCGGGATATTGTATGTCTAATTATGGTTCTGATGAGGAAATGATCACTGTCGCAATTTGCTCCCCTCACAGTTTTCACGTCTTCTTACAATTGTTGCTCTTCTTTTATTAATGAAGACATGATCAATTTGATTTACTGTTCTTCCTGCTGGGTCATTCCAGGTGCCTTTATGTATATGTCTGTGCTCAAAACATGTGCTACTGATTATTAATTCATTGGCTTCTGCAAACTGGCATAGGATAAGTCCATTTTCACTTGTTTCATCATGAATTGTATGTTGTCCCGCAACTAATTGATTGGCTGGCTCTTTTCCTATTTTTGCATTAAGATATCTCAATATTAACAGTGCATCATGTTTTGGTATCTGATCACAGCATCTGTTCAGGTCCTCGCAGAATTGCTCTTTCTGTTCTTCATTTGCGCTTCCTGTTGGGGCATGTATACTAACTATCGTGGTGTTATAGAATTTCCCTTTAATTCTTACCTTACACATTCTTGAGTTAATAGGTTCAAAGCCTATGGCGCTGTTTTCCAGTGATCTCTTTATTATAAATCCAGCACCTTGTTCACCTTGTTTCTCTGCTCCACTGTATAGTAGAGTATATCTTGGTTTCCTAATTCTTCCATAACCTTTCCATCTTATCTCTTGAAGTGCAGTAATGTCTAAATAATATTTCAATAATTCATCTGCAATCTCTGGCATTTTTCCTGCTAGTAACATCGTTCTCACATTCCAGCTTCCTACTTTCATTCTCATATCGTAATCCTTTTCACGCTTTGGTTGTCCTTTTTTACACCTACCGGAATTATTCTCTTGAGTCTTCTCAGCAACGTAGATATTTCCAGGATGCAGTCGCCGGCTGCATGCCCAACCCCCTGACCCGGAGGACCGGGGTGTCTCTCTTAGTCTGGGCCATCACCTTTGACCTGTCCGACATGGGAGGCCCTACCAGTAGCTACGCTACCGCCGGCATAGCTCTCAGGATCATTTGACCTCTCAAGCCCTCCCACTACTTCAAAGTGGAGACACCTTTGGGAGGGTCACAGTTCCTACAATACATATTATTTACATGAGAGATGGTGGCATGCTACCAGATCAGGTCCCCAGACTCTGAGTTCAAGTAACCGATTCCCCTCCCATAGTGTCGCAAAGTCTGACGGTCCCAGGACTAGCCAGAGTACTGAAGGGTTGGACCCTTGCGACACAGTAGTCACAAAAGTCTTACTATAACCAGTACGATTCTGTGCAGAGCTGGCTAGACTTCTCATACTTCACTTAAGCAATTCACTGGCTGTTGAAGAATGAGTAGAAAGCATCCTTTTGTGTTTCCAGTAGCATGAATTGTGCACACTGTTTTTATAATGTTCTGCATTTCTAAAATATACATACTGGTCAGTGTTTTGTCTTTAAGCAGGACCAACCACTTTCTATACACAATTCATTTCCTTGTGGCTTGTGGGAGCAGTCATGGTTTGTGATGTCATTTTGGAAGGGGGGGGGGGGGAAAAGCTTTTGTGTTGAAATGTGATGAGGGGGGAAGGGGGGGTTCAATTTTAAGCCACAGTTGTGTGACATCATTTATCAACAACCCTTAAGTCCCTAATATGAATGTGTTTGAGACACAGTTTTGTGAAACTGCACCAAGGCCATCACCATGTTTTAATTACTTCATCAGGTATGTTGCATCTAATTTAATAACTCTTTTTTAGCATCAAAACGCACCAAGGTGTTTCAGTCGGTACAATAACTGACTATGGGCTGTAAGATTAGGTTTCACTTCCTAGTGGAAGCAAGGATTTTTCTCTTGGTCATCACATGCAGAATGATTCTAGGGCCCACACACTCTCCCACCCATGGGAACTGGTGGCTACATCTCTAAGGGCTCAGCAGCCAGAATGTGAAGCTAACCACTCACCCACAACCAGTAATGAGGTTAACAATTTGCATTATCTTTACTTCTACTACTACCCAGCATGTTTGTTAGTGACATTTTTTTGGCTTGTTTCAATCCACCATTATTGCTTTGACCCTAACCACAAGTGGATTATTGCTGATAAAAAAGGAGGATTACAAGATGTAAGCAAAGCTGTAAGAATGAACTCTCTTCACAGTTTTTTCCTTGCACATGATGTTGTTTTCGCTCAATAGATATCACACACTTTTATTGCGCAGTACCATGACATACTAGCAACACAGTTATATAGTATCACAGTTTTACTGAACATTAGTAACCTGCATAACCAGTTTGACAGTGTAATTAAATAATGATGGTCACCAGTATCCACAGGACAAAAGGTGGAAGGTAGAGTAGCAATGGCGGAATAGTAAAATCACACTTGAGGCAATTTCAATGATAAACAAGTAGCTGAGTTGCCAACAATCCCAAATTTCTCTGAATAGGCCTCATTTTACATCACATTCAAAATTCTGATTGGAGTCAGGGCAGCACAAAGCTTACTCTGGTGATCTGTTGCTGAAGGGCCCAATCTATGTATGTTCTGTTACTCTACATCCTGCCATGGCACACATCAGAATACACTGTATGTGATAAACAGCCTTAAAACGATACAAAACAGCAAGTTGGTAGTGCCTTAAAAAAAATGTGATTTCCAGGTATTTAAAACACATACATTGCACATCACAACATTGTATTGCAAGCTGCAAAGACATCAGCCTTCTTTATGTTCAGGTAATGAAACCTTCTCAGATCTCTTTGGCATTTACACTGCTGGACTGATATGCATGCCACACCATTCTAAAGACACCGCTGGTCAGATCAGACTCTTAACTTCACAACAATAAGATACTTAAAAATCTTACTTTTTAGGAAGGTAACTCAACTTTAGTGTCCCTGTTATCGAAGACTATAATCTTAATTAGAAAACTGGAGATGTATCAGTGTTTCTTTAACCAAGTTTCAACCCAACTTTTACTGGGCGGTATGAGAAAGTCAAAAATATGTCAGTTTACTAATTTGTACAACCTTAAACTTTTACATATAATTTCATGGCTTTCTTAATTATTAAATTATTGCTATGTTATCTAGTTTATAAAATATTATAAAGTTTATAATATATAAAATATAATTTTATCTCATCTTTTACATTATTTTGATACATATTCTTAAAATATAAATTCCACTAACTTAAAGTCCAATACTTGAGTAAGATGTGCTAAGAAAAATATTCACACCTACAAAACACGTTTTAGAGAATGCAGCATATCACACTGTGACGAACTAACATTCTCTAAGCTTTTGTCTTGTCTTGTCAGACTACTTATATCAAGACAGTTCCTTGCATCCATATGAATATTTGTGTAATATTATGGTATGGAAACCCCTTAGAAGGCAAAGCTAGAAGTGACAGAATTATGTTAAAATTAATCACAGAGAAACAGGATATGAATGGGATTAAAATGCTTCAGAATTGTGGCCAGTGATATGCACTGGTGTAATCAGCAGTGAACCTTAAAGATGTACAGGTATTACCAGAGAGTTATTTTCATTACTGAAATAATTGAATCCTCTATATCAGATATCAAGATGATATTACACTTATGATCTTACATACATGTGCTATATAAACAAGTTTTTTTATAGGTTCTTGGACAGGAATGGCCATATGCAGAATAAACTGGTCACGAACATGCTGCTTGCTGTACCTATCAGTCCCGTCAGACATATACAGGGTACGAATGTAAATAAAAGACTAGAAAGGTAAATACTGCACATAATCATTCTCCAGACATTTGCTGTCAACAGTGAGATTTCAGTCCCTCTTTACTAACAAGATCTTACAAAGATGTAAAATGACATACATTTTTAAAAAGAGTTTCATTATCAGCTTCCTTCTCTCCTTTGACATACATTTACTTCATGTCATTTTTTAAACATACTTCTGTTTCACACACAAAAATGTCACTCTCATTTATGGATGTTCTTCAGGTCATTCCCAAGCCCCTTGTTCATTAAAATACCTTAAAAATCCTATGTTTATTAAAAAAAATAACATTGCATGTTCTGCTAATTGTTCATTCCTGCATATGAGATGATGACTGCTTCAGGAATCACTTTAGAGATACACTTTACTGATATATTCAAATTATTGAGTGTACAAATGATTTTGAGCTGAATTAGTGCTGTAGGATGACTGAAAAGTTTCAATTAATACTGAATAACGGTGGCAAGGCAATATGGCAAATGTGTCATAGATAATTACAAAACTGTTTGCATACTGCAGTGTCTTGTCATTCTCAGTCTTCATTTTCCATATCCTTTCAAAAAAAAAATTAATTACTTACAAAATAAAGAAGGTCAAAGAAATTACAGACTCCCATTCAACAACATCAACATTTCAACCATGTTCAGAACAGAAAGATGAATTTACATGGTTAGAAATTCAACTGTGAAATGAATCAAGTAACCACCACAGTTATTTTCCAGTATTATAATATTAACCATTTATTTTGTTTCAGGTACAAGGCTAATAAACTACTTTGTTCTTACAAGTTTGCAGAAATACATTGGTCCAAAATTACATGGAACAAAAGGCAACACCAAATGACCATACTTCAGTCCAATGTCATGTCCCAACTTGTAAACACATTCAACTGGTTCCAGAGCTGCTGTCATATCCCTGTGGAATATAAGGCCTGTTTTAATATAAGTTAACAGATGTTATACTCCAGCATGCAGCCAACAACGTATCCAATACCTACTTACCACCACTACCAAACTGAACTACTGAACCAACCACATGAGCACATTAAATTGTTAAAACTGCAATGTAAGTGTGCTAATTAATTCCTGGAAACAAAAGCATGTGTGTTCCTTTTTAACTCTAAAACTCAGTTTTTACTTAGAACATTATTCTTTCTGTGTAATATCTGAAAACAGAGGTTACTAAATTTAATACGTTCCATACGTGTGCAATAAATTATAATGTATATGTATAGAAAGCCAACGAATGCACTGTGTTAAAATGTACTTTTATTCCACACTGCTAATCATCAAGTTTCGATCATACTCATGACATCATCAGGGTGTCTTAAAGAGTACTAATAATATACAGAATATACAATCAGCTATTAGCAGCTTATTGTGTCAGTTTTAATAACTCACGTATTATCATTTTCTCTCTTCGTAACTTTACACTGCTAACATAAAATTCTTTTAGACAAATGAATGCATAAGATAAAAATAAAGTTGTTCCTGTCCATGCTGTGAATGTATATGGTGGGAACACAGGTATAGCTCCACTCATTACTTAACCTTTTGGCTAGATGGAAATAAATGCTCAACTTTACACCCCACCTCCTTTAACCTTGGAAAATAAATCCTGGTACTCCTTGGATAAGAGGCTGGGTGGGCCCCAGAACCAAGCTGGATGTTTTAGAGAAGAACAACTCTCTTACTCCTGCAGGGATTCAGACCCTGGACTGTCCAGCCTATACCTTTGTCGCTATACCAAATATTCTATCCAAGTACCCACTTGGAAGCATGCAAAATACAAAATTAGAGATGCTGAACAGCGTGAGATATATCCAGTACAACAGCAAGGAACAGAATGAGGCCAAGTGTCATGGCACATGGGTTATGTTCCCAGAACTGTGTGGAACTTGTGAAGATGCACAATGGGAAAATTCTAAAAGAAAGTATGTGTTATTGTAGTTTAATGTTGGGATCTAAACCATGAACAGCAAATTTTAGTACATCATAAGGTACATAGTAGCGGCTCTATTTTGTGTGTGTCTCTGTGTGTCTTTGTGTTTAAAACTGATTTGATTAGGAATAAGTGCAATGAATAGTGGTGACAACACAAATGAATCTGAAACACACAGCTTGTTTGATAGGACTGCCATTGCCTCCTTACTTACTTGACGATGACTTGCACATCAGTTTCTTCCCACACCTTACGAAGAGCCATGTGCACTACACCATCATTCTGGATGGGTGACAGAGAACATGTTGAATACACCACTGTCCCCCCAGGTTGTACAATCTTCAGGGCATGACTGAGAAAATAATTTTCATCAGTATTTTTACACATAACAGTCTTCACTAAGACCAACTTGTATGTTCTGTGATACGGCAGTGACTCGGTATGCATACCAAGTAAAACTAATTATAAGTGGAACATTTATGTACCTTAGAAGTTCAGCCTGTAGCTCTGGAATTTGAAGTCTTTCTTTTGCTCTTCCTGGTTTGAAAATATTATTCTCATTGTCATGTAAACAGTGCCTGTCTGTGGTGCAAGGAACATCAACTAAAATCTACAAAAGGACACAATATCACCATACAACTGTGCACATACAATATATGAAGTTGGCAGTTGTCTTGATTGTAACAAAACAAAACCTTATCAGAATCAAATAGAATTGGTTTAATTAAAGATATTTAGGTCATTCCACATTTTAAAATGCACTACTTACTATTCAGTGTGAAATCTACAGATTTAATACCAGCATCATTCCTTCAAACCGAGCATGGAAATAGTATGGTCTCTCAGATACTTTGGTCTGCTTCCCATATCTATTGTGAGAATTTTTCTGTGCAATTGTGAGAATTTTTCTGTGCAACTGGTTATTTAAAATGTACAAATAAATCTGTGTAAAACAGTGAATTTTGAGTCTCTCTCCAGAAGAAGGTTTATTACAACCAGATGTTGCAGCAATATGTGACTATTGCATGCTGACTTCTTAATTCTGTCTCTTTGCAACATTCCAGGGCATGGATTTGTGAATTAGACTTTACTGTTGCTTTCCAGGCCATAAGAGGAATCCTTCCAAAAACAAGGTGGGATCAAACTCATTTTATATTAATTCTACTGCATCCAGATGGTATGGTGTTGGGCAATTTATGGATTAGTACGTGTTTGGAATGCACTTACAAGTAACAAATCTGGCTCATGTAGCAAGTATAGAATAATTTTAAGTGCCCAAATATAATATTACCAGCATGTACTACTTCCAAAGTGATATGTATGGAGAAGATGGAGTGAAGTCAAGCCAGTAGTATCATTCATTAAATTGTAATTATATAACCAACATTAAGAAGTGTTGCAATATTCCAGAGTTCACAAGTATAAAATTAAAGTTAAGATTCAAGTCTTCTGGACCATAACACTGTGTTTGTTGGTAAATAGCTACCAATGTTTTGGAACTGCTTGCTGCCTCCATCTTCTGGGTTGTCCAAGTAGCATGGACTACTGTCACTATGGAAGCAGTGAGCTCCTGTGATCCAGTGGTAACTATTTACTGAATCTACAAAATCTCATAACCCAGAAAATTTTACTCCTTATCAACATGGCTGTGAGAATTTCAAATGTCAAAATATAAGTTACCTTATTGTAAACATTGTATTCATCAATATCTCTGCCATCTCTCTGAGTAACAACTAGCTGATGCTTCCACTTATCAGTATCATAAAGGTACTGCTTAATAACAGATTTAATTCTTCTCACTCGTGATTCCCAGATGTCATTGCAAACAAGATGAGCTGGAAAAAGGAATAAATTTTGTTTGTCAAAATATTATTAGATAATAACATTTTTCATAAAGAAATGCATTCCAAGGACATACAGCAACTGAACGGAAGTTTCTCAGAACAGGTTCAAATGAATGGCTTTTATGATAGTGAAGATAAGCTTTACTGGCTTCACACTGTGTAAGTCTGGGTTTGATTCAAGAGCAGTCCATTTGGGATTTGTCATGGACATAGTAGCAGAAAGACAGGTAGTTCAACTACTTAGGCTTTCCCTTGTCACTATCATTCCCCTAAGGATCCATACTCATATTATTATATCTACCATGGTGAAATGCAGAGTGGTGCAAAGGACTGACCATGCTATTGACAAGATGGTTGGAAATAGCACAATAATATTCGGAAAGGGAGCCTGCTGTTTCTTGAAGTAATATTAGTACAAGCTGTATGATGTGTAACATAACATGTGGCAATGAAATTATTTGATTTGTTTGCTCTTATGCCTTGCCAGCTGTATGTGCAGGCTTGGAATACAGTTATATACAAACAGGATTCCAGCATGACAGCTCTGTTAAATAATTTGTCCTCCAAATATGAAGAAAGTGACAGAGCATTAACAATACATTTAGGATGCTGCATCTAAGAGGATTATAAATGTCACACAGAAATGTAGACAGGTGTGACAGCAAGTGCTGAAAAAGAGCAGAAAGGAAGCATTATCAAATATAAATTAGTTGTGTAATAAGCATATTTTACAGGAAAAAATTAGTAGCATACTTGTTAATGCAGCATTTCTATGCACATGCAACCACAGTTTGTGTTACTGACTGCAGATACAGGTGTGCTGAAAGTGTGGTCATAACTTACAGGATGTACAATGAAGGTCAGGTATAGAATATGTAAATAAATATCATTACGATCATACCCAGTATGGATTTACAACATCTCAAAACTGAAAGTGAACTGATGCTGAACCTCCACAAAGAGAAGACTGGTAATATTTTCTTTCACCAATCAGAATTTCGCTTAAGTTTGAACCAAATGTTAACAAAACGTATCAACAATTAAACCAAATTGTTAATGTTTTCTGATAATTTTTAGACCACTCACATCTTCAAAATGATTGACTTGAGCTCTTTGGATAATGTACTGATTTTACAGACAGTACAAACCTGGAAAGAGTGTCTGCAGGATCATAAGAGACTTCCCCCCTGGAGCAGCACACATGTCCAACACTATGTCACCAGGATTAATGCCCAGGGCTAAGACTGGCAACAGTGAACCACCATCGAGCATATAGTAATCTAAAACACCAGGACAAATGCAGACTGCTAAGATGTATTTCATTTAATACTATGATCTTACTTACTACCTTTATTATTAATTCACATATTATTGGAAAAATACTGACTTACTAAGAACACCAGTGGAACCACGCTTTGGTGCAGGGAATGATGACACGTTTCCTCGTTCAAATGTAAGAACCTATGGCAGAGAATGATATGTGCTGGTTTGTTATTCTTTTTTATGTCACATTTCATGGAATATTGCATTCAGAGTAATAATATTCCATAAAGTAAAAATTTAAGATATAATACTGAGACCCCAGAAATGAAACTGATGTGTATGAAGTTTTAAATTTGAAATGTTCGTGTATGTATGCATGTATGTATGTATATATGTATGTATGTATGCATGTATGTATCTATGTATGTATGTTCCCAGTTTCAATTCAAAATTCAAAGAGAAAATTCCATCTGCTAAATACCCATATATATTATTCATGAAAATATAGCATGACTTAGGCAGTTTTCCATTAAATTTTAATACTAGCTGCATTCAATAAACTTCTTTACTTTGATTGCAAAGTGTCACCACAGCATACTTCCTTGTGGTGTGTTATTTTCTACAAAGAAATACAAATGTGGTTTTTATAAAATTTCAGCTGCACCTGGCTCTACTTGCTGTGGGATGTGCTATGAGGTCTAACATGTATCTTGAGTTCACCTTCTGACTGTCAAATTAACAAGTGTCAGTAAGATTTAAATATCATACTGTTCAATGGTGACTCATAGAATCATGCAAATAGCTTCACATTTCTCGAAGAACAGAAGAGTATGTGCCATCTACCACGGGGTCCTAGAAGTGTCCCAGAAAAAGAGAATACAAACTTTAAAAGATACTGGGATATTCCAGGCATAAGAGGTGAATATTAATTGAACTTGATTTTGGTCTGTACTGATCAGTTTGTGCTACTGTTTTACATAAATCCCAAACTTGGTTTACAAAAGGTATAAAGCCACTTTTCATTTGAAAAATGCGACATAAAAATCCCAGTTCCTACACATCTCTACCTAAAATTCACCTGAAGATGACCAGGAAAGATAAAATCACTATCTTGTTCGACATGAACAGGGAAGTCAGTATCTTTCCTATAATAGCGATAATGGTCAGATTCTACAACCCAGTCTTCCAAGCCCTTGAGACGAGTAGCTGGAACATATTCATATAGTGCAGCTGCTGACAGTCCGCTGGTTGGATCAATGAGGCGCTGTGTATCAATCTCAGCATCTTCGAGACTTGACTCCAGTGATTTCTCATCAAGACCATCACCAAATACTTCACCACCATCCTGTTAGAGATGTGACAATCTCATGCATAACTGCATTACCAAAAATCCACCTCTGAATTTCTCTGAATTCATCACATATCATATAAAACAAAATTCACTGAAGAATACTGTCTTCCAGGATGTTATGCCATGCAGTCTGTAGAAATTTACTTATAGACTCCACCCAGAGGGCAGAGGAAACAGGAGGCAGTAGGCAGTAGCATTCTCCAAAATGGTGTCAAACATCTACCATACTATGAGGTATCACATCCCATAAGCAGTATTCTCCACAGTCACTGCTGTGAGAAACTCTCATCTCAAATGGAGTTATTCTTTGTCTCAAATACTGGACAAATATGTTCCAATAATTGACACTTTCAAATGTTTTGCAAGGGAAAGAAATTTAATAATTCATAACGTTTTACACAAATCATTACTGGTGTCAACCTCAAAAATAAATAAGTTGGCCTGCAGTGTAACAATGGGCAAGTCATTTTTCAAACATTAACAAAGCACAGCAGAAGTAACATTTTATACAATAAGGAAGAAATTGGTGTACAATACATAACCTCCAGAAATTAACTGTGCAATATTCTTGTTGTTTAACCAATCTGTTACATTTTCTGAAACTACACATAATAAATGTATATGGATGGACAATGCATACAATTACAAATCAGAAAATACAAACCAAAATTAGAAGGTAGAACTTCACAAAATCATTAACTGAGAATTAGTAACTGAAAGAGTCTGTGTTTTGTTCTGACTAATAATGTACAGCTTTGGGGAACTTTATACAATGCAGTGATAACATTTTGGCAATTTAAAATTCTGTGCAACTCCCAATAACTCAAATAATGTTATTTCTTATTCTATATGATTCAGTGGCATGTAAATACCTATTGCAAAACTGCCCAGTCACTAAAGTACTGTAACTGCCTGTGCATTATATCCAAACAAGTGGAATTGCAAATGTTTGTCTTCTACAATACATCTTTGGCAAAATTAGCCTCTTTATCCAGTCATTACTGCCTGTCACTTCCTCCAGGAGTACAGGCAATCAGTGAACGAGCTGAATGTCCTGCTTACAAATTGTTAGGCCTGAAAGATTATAGAAATGGCTTTGCTTATATAACACTTTAGAGGTATTAAATTTGTGTAACAATATCTGATTATATCAGACTCTTCAACTTACTTTTCTGTTTATACTGTCTGACATTCCACAGGACATATCCAAACTGCTGTTGCTTGATACAATAATATCTCCTGGCACACGAGTGCCTTCACTGTTCTCTCTGTGAGGATACAGAGATTGTAGTTCCTCTTGGTGTTTGGCATTTGCCATTTGTTCCAATTTTCTGTCTAGGTTGAAAATTTTCTGAAGTTCTCTGTTTCTTCTTTCTTCTTGTTTCTTGTTCTTAATATTTTCTTTCTCCAGTTCAAATAATGTTGTCATGTTTAAAGCACCAATGTTCTGGAAAACATTATAATAATCAATTATCTGCTGAATGTATGGTAATTACCAGAAATGTAACTGCAAACTGCATAGTCCAGCAGCACAAAAGAAGAATTACTGGTGAAGGTATCAGCAGGGACATGTATATTCAGGTATCAATTACTAACAGTCCTGAAACAACACTAGCAACACATTTTACAATATTCTTATGAGGAGAGTAATGCCCTGCTTATTTAAACTGCTTAACATATCATTCACCAAACCAACATCAACTCCTCTCAGCTAAAGAATAAGATATTTAGTCCTATACTTCATTTCTTAAATTAGCCTGTTTTCCCAGTATCCATGATAATTTACTTTAGCTTCATTGTCATTACTGCAGCTCATACTCATAGCACAATGAAACTATACAATAGTTCAGAAACAGAACAATGTTGCAACCCCAGACTGACTTTTGGACTGAAAATTCTCATTAACAAAACCCCAGCACCATACTCTCCTGGACCCACTGAATTTTCTCTCATGCAGCAGGACACCATTCTGCAGTCCTTTGATGTGTCCAGACTGTTACTGTCAGGAGCAGTTACGATGGCAGGGGCAAATGTCTGGGCAATGGCAACCCCCCCCCCCTTACACACACACACACACACACACGTGCGTGCGCGCACACACACCCGCGTGCGCACATGCACACAAACACACAGATGTGCCAATTAGCACCATTTTGTAACAGGTGCTGTTCAATTTCCCTACAAATGCTGTGTAAGTGCTACTTGAGTATTCTTTAGTACATATTTAAGTATAATGATCTGTGGCTTTTGAGGAAGAAAGGTGAGAGGTTTTGCACACACAAGTTGGAAAAACTGTATAAAACACAAATCTCAGCACACAAAGGTAATAATATTGCTAGATGCAGGAAAGGAAAAGCAATTGCCAGGGACCTAAGACTTCAAAATTTAAAAAGAACTGTGAGTGAAGCAAAATCATTATTTAACCCTTTGACGCCAGAATTAAATCCCTCCGAGCAACCCTGCCTGCTGGAATTTTTTACAGGGGATTTTAAATTTTATTGTTTAATCTTAAAAAAATCATATCTCATAAGCTTTTCCTTCAAATTTAATGAAATATATTTTTGCATTCTGCTTATGAATTGGGCAATCCATACTATATTTAAGCCTGTGAATCGCATGCATTATATAGAATGTGGTGTAAATGGTTCATTACTCACATAATTCTGGTTGATGCAGAAGATCTGTGGCACCTTGGATCACTGTTTTATCATGACACACATATTCACAATTGGGGTGAATTACAAATTTACTTTGGTGTGATATTCCTCTAAACAAGGCATCACGTACAGTTCCACATCACATCTGGCGCATTTATGCACTGTGCCCTTTCTCTGGCCACAAGAAGAACACAGATGACAGGGCAGTTGGGTGGATGATTTTGCTGGCTAGTGTTTGTTATTGTGACTCTCAAGTTGGAAAACATTTTTTTAATTCCAAGTCTAGTGTCAGCAATCAGAATTTCACTGATGGCTTCCTCCTCGAGTTCGATTTTTTCCTGGCCATTGCAATAGACACCTACAACAGTCTGCCTTATTCACACTCCTCCGTATGACTTGGCACAGTTGCAGCAACCCAATGTCGCTAAGATATGAACGTCTTCTACAGTGACAGCAAAACAGATCTAAAGCTACGAAGTGACTAGTGTAAAAATTCTAGCTATTCGAGGGTGCCCAAGATGTTTTTAGTTGACTGACAGCTGTATGTTGCATGTTACTACGCCACAACCCCTACAGATTACCCCAGCACTACAAGAGGCACATCTGTGGGCACTCCTGTGGCTGAAAACATCAATTTTTGTGGATATCTCCAATTTTTGAGCATTAGTTTTGTCTGAATTGTATGGGTACAGTATGCCACAGACAACCTTTTTGGGCAACAACTAGAGTTTGATTCATAGGCCAGTGTTGATATTTCAACCCACAGTGAACTGCAGGGCGTGCAATAAACAAGGCAAGCTGGGTCTCGAACAGCATTACTCACTGAAATAACTGTGCAGTTGCTATGTGTGTGAACACATGAATCAGGGTATTTGTAGGGGTTTAGGAGGTGGAGGGGGTCCATTCTGGCTACACAGAGAAACCTCACCTTCAAGGTTCCTGCAGCATACCAAAACACAGCAGTATTTCAGATAGGATTAAACAAAATTCCTCCAAAAATGACACACTGTTTGCGATGCCTTTAGAAGTCGTTCGGCTATTTAAGGGGCTCACTGCGTGACACCTTTAAAGGTTGTTCCGTGTTAGAGGGTTAATAAATGTTAAGGTCTTAAGTTTTCAAATAACTTGGAACACACTGTGACTGAATGGGACAACTTTAATTTTAAAAAAGTACTGAATTCAGTAACCATGAAAGCTTTAGAATAACTTTATATGTGTACACCAGTGCAGAAATCTGACAGTAAAGAAACTGTTTGCAAAAATGAAAGAAGCTGCAGATTCAGTGAAAGTGAATTAGAAGCACATGGGTCTCTTGACACAAGAGATGCAATGACAGCAGGAAATTTTACTGGAACACTGGTACTGCAGACCAGTGCTCCTAAAAATGAAAAATAAAATTGGCACAGCTCGTACAACTCGAATATACTACTGTGATAAAGGCTGGATGAACCAGAATCATGCCAAAGGACAGGTGGAAGAGGTTTTCCATCAGTAAAAGTATGATACTGTGTAGTGTGCCATGACTGACAAAGAGGGTGTGTGGGAACCAACTGCCAGCACCACCAGTGAACATTAGGATGATACACAATGAATGCTTAGGCATTTAAACTGTGTTGAGAACATTTATAATAACTTTGTAGCATTATTGGACTGTGTAATATTGTCTTTGTCTTGTTAAATTCATACACTGTTGCTGAGCAAAACAAATCTGACAATGTGCAATAAAAGGCTGTATTGGCAGGAGTTTATATCACTTGTGTCATGATTATTCACCACTCCAGTATCCATTCAGAATATACAGAGGGTGTGTTCATTGGCTGATTTCATGTTCCTTTTTAAATGAATTTTTTTCACACATACAGATAAGAATGTGGAACACCTGGAATACTACCATCTTTCAAGTCCAGTGTGGTTAATTATATTACCTGTAAATCTGACACTGCAATGTCAGAATCACCAAAGTTGTTGATGACAGCACAATATTTATGTGGGGAAAGAAGAGCAAGACGGATAGAAGGCCATCTTCTGCCAAACACTGTTTTATAGAAGTCATCAAAATGCTCCAAGGCTCTGTCCACTGGATGTTTTTTCTTAGCTAACACAGACTGAAATAAACAAGAGGCACAGCGTTTTTCGAAAAAATATAAAAAAAGTTGCAGTACAATAAACTATTAAATACATAGGCACACATCCACATAAATGTACTTTTGCAACAAATGTCATGCCGAAAAAAATCTGTGAAACATTTTCATTCACTATTGTGTAAGGAAGTATTGAAGGAATGGCGACTAAGTAAATTGCAGTTTTTAAACAGTGGTTCACACTGTACACAATAAGAGGTTCAAGTGAGTTAGGTTAATTTCGTGCCGGTTCAGTTCTGTGCAGAAGTATGCTGTGGGATTTACTTGTAATGGAATGCAATCCCAAGTTGGGATGCGATTTCATACATATTGTTACTTCCAATTTTCATTTGACAGCCAAAACTGCATTTGCACATCAACTTGCTCTGAACTTCATAACCTATAATACAAGTACGACGTACATACCCAGTGAATTTTTTTTGATTTCCAACGCTTTTGAACATAAGCGGAAGTGCGAAATAATATACTTTTGCACGTATTAGTTACTATACAACTGTTTGTGTACATTCTTTAGTTCCAAACACCAAAACTATGAAATACCCAGCTATTCCGTCATTTTCCCACACCAATTTTGTTTGTTTTTTTTTGTTTGTTTTTAGTCACGGATGTGTAAATATTCCATAGGTACATATGGACACTGGTAAAACACATGCGGATGACAGCGGATCAGACTATCTCAGTTGCGCAGACGTTGTTTGACATTTTGAGGAAGAAGGTGGTGGAAACTAAATCGAAAATATCGTTATAAGAGATTGCAAAAGCATGAAGAATACAATTTATTACGTTTGCTGAAGTAGTGACTACCCTCCAATTATTATTTTGTGGTTTACTGTTTGGTACATGTAACTGCAGAAATGTGAAAACAAGGTGAGAGAATGTGCCTTGTAGGCGTGTTCGGTTGTGGGATTACAAGGCAGGGCGTAAAACTGGCTATTGATTATTATCCCTGGGAACGTATTGGAGCGAGTTACTGCACATGGGGGCATAATATGCAACTTTGTTATGCGTATGTGTGATCAAATATGAAGGCATATGGTAATATCTGTAAGTGTAATGTTTCTCGTTTAAACTTTGGTTCCAAATGGTGGTAATGCTTGGACTTTTAATGTTGGGGGTTCTGCGGGTTTTGCGTACTACGTTAAATCCAGAAATTGCTTTTGCTTAGGTCTCATTAACGAGACCGTGTTACACGGGGTATATGTTCGTGTAGTGTTTCTGGAGACAACTGTCAAGAAGTATGTAAGTAGTAATATACCTTTAAAAAAATCGTGGATTTTGTTAAGAATACTTTTGTCAGTCACATAATTTAATGACTACACTTTAGACATGCTTAACATAATACATAAATCCGCAGTTTGTGTCATGTGCAAGACATGTCACGTGAAACAAGCTGTCAGTTTATTGTGCACAAGCTTTGTTTGTGACGTTTTACATGGTGGCATATTGTGTGATCCAAAATAGATTAACACATGCAGTAGCTAACAAAGATGTCTGGATGTTAAACATAACGTATAATTTTTGACTTGTGTTTTCATAATAATGTAAGCAGCTCAATAACATGTTCTGTCACAGGTTGTAACTGTCATATGAATCATCCCTCAAAATGTGATTGTACCTTGCTAAGTAAAAGAAAACAGAAGTGACATTACATTTTAACTTCAATTCTATTGTTTTAGCTGCTTGGGGTGTACAAATTTATCAAGTCATTGATACATAGGGAATTGTTTTAGAATCTGAACTTTTTCTGCAAATAATAAGATCAAACTAGTATCATAAATTTTACGTAGCCATTTACTGTGACTGGCTTTCCAAAAAAGTTTGTGATGTGGTATACCAGGAACTTTGTAATCTGATTTTAATTTGCAGTGGCACAAGAGAGGGAATGAATCTGAACACTTCATTAAACCACAATGTTGTGTTACTGTATTCTTTTTCTAAACACCATCCATTCCTGCATGCAGTTGTCTTCTTTTACCACCACAGCTTTAATTACCTATTGAAGGTAAGAACCTTAAGTTGACATTGTGCCACAAGTTAAATGTGTGTTATCCAGGTGTTCAGGATGAAAGGACTGGAGATATGTTCATAATTGAAAATAAAATGGTGAACATGCTCCATTTTTATACTCCTTCCCAATTTATTTATAAAGAGGAAGCCATTTTGAACATCATGTGCAGATTTTGTAAAACTTGACTGAAAACTGGAATTCTCTTTTTATAATACCATTTATAAGGTGCCTTTTTTGTCACATATTCTCTTTATAGACTTTCTTTAAAATAATTTTAGGTTTGCGTTATCAGAAAAAAAGTAATCTGAACTGCATTAGTAAAAGGAGAAGAATAGTCAATATAGTCATATCATTCAATGACTAGAGTTTAAAATGGCAAAGTTGTGTTGTTTTTAATTGTAAGGCAATTCTTCCCCATTGTGTTCTAGTATAATCAGAAGTACAATATATTAAGGCAAAACACAACAATTTAAGTATCATACAAAATCAGCCACATGTTTCAGCCAAATACAGCCTTTGTCAGGCTTACTACAAGAACATAAAGAAAAATAGTTATAGTTCACATGGTCTTGAGATCTCAAAACCTCACATGTATATAGTGATATAAAAATACATAACAGACAAACAGCCTTGGGAATAAAATTTAAAACATTTGTAAAAACCTTATATAAATAAGGTTTTAAAAAGTCTGAAGCAATGGATGTTAAATAGTAGTAATAATAATAATAATAGTTAAACATGTTAAAATAGGGGTAGTATTGGCACTTCTTGGAGAGAGAGCTTTTTAGGTTGCTGTATAGTGCTGCAAGAGGGACATGATGCTGTTCTTTTTAGTTGATATAAAACTGTCTTTTATATCTGTAGTATTTATTTCAGGTTGATAAAAGCTGATTGATCCTAATACATTGTCAAAATTATTGTACCTTCTTTGCTGAAAGTTCATTCACTGATGCATTAGTAGGCAATATACTCATTAGCATTTTAGCTGAATAATATATTTTTTCATCAGATACACATGTTCAATTGCAAAGTACGTGAATAATAATGTTTTTCTGACTCAGACAAATTACCCCTGTGTTTTTCATATGTGCAGTAGTGATTCTTTATTTAAGTTAACCCTATAAGGCTCAGTGGGGCATGCGGTGGCACAGTTGGTTGAGGCACTGCGCTACAAGCTGGAAGGTTGCGGGTTCGATTCCCGATGGTGTCATTGGAATTTTTCATTGACATAACCCTTCCGGCTGCACTATGGCCATGGCGTTGAATCAGCCTCTAACAGAAATGGGTACCTGGAATATTTCCTGGGGGTAAAGGTGGCCGGGGCATAGGGCTGACAACCTTACTACCTTCATGTGCTGATTGTCTTGAAATCTGGAAGCCTCAACCTTCTGGAACCCTAGGGGCCTGTCCAGGCCTGTAATGGGATTGCTTTACCCATAAGACTCAGTGGGTGCTTTATGTAGCACCAGATTGGACATTTAGAAGTGCCACATTCTGCCCACACAGTACATTTATGTGTTTTTTTATGGATCATAGAACAAACAGTGACTGTTTTCCTGTACAGCATTAACTGATTGAATGTTATAACAAAGGCAGAGTGTGGTTACTATGTAGAATGAACAGAATCTCTAAATATAATTCAGGTTGTTACCTTGAAAGGGTTAATTATTATTAGATGGACTTATTTTTGCTTCCCTGGATTATCTGGCTTGAATGCTTGAAAACCTGTTTTTCGCAGCCTGAGTGCTGTAAAACGCCCATGTTTCTTGGTGCTATCTTTTGGAGAATTAACTAAATGTTAGTTATTTCGGTAGATTGTTTGAAATGTGGGGGGGGGATGGGATGAGGAGAGGATTAAAAATAACATTTGTACTCTGTATACAAATATATTGTAGTAAGACATGAGTTGATAAGTATTTTAATTTTTTTCTGGAGGGGGGGGGGGGGGGGGGGGGGGGTTTGGGTAAAATTGTTGTCTTTTTTTTTGGTGTATACACCCAACAGATTTTTTTAA
>Ga0123352_10003588_pt1 | contig 22514 bp, 9 predicted proteins | sample TergutLab28metaG_FD_89700 | JGI IMG/M metagenome (GOLD analysis project Ga0123352, IMG submission 89700) | Labiotermes labralis P1 segment gut microbial communities from Petit-Saut dam, French Guiana - Lab288 P1 | ecosystem: Host-associated > Arthropoda: Insects > Digestive system > Gut ...
CGCGATACACTTAGCGAGTCCAGTTATAAACAAAAGAAATGGAAGGAAATTATATTCCTTCCATGCCTGGTCTTAAGAGAGGCGAGAACTGAACATGAGTAAATTTAGCTTATGACTAACGTAGAATATGTGTAAGAATGCTAAAAGAAAACCACAATAAAAAAATCAATTTGTGTCAAAATTGTGGATTATCCATCCCGTTGTGCTAAGTAACAATGTTGACAATAAACAACACAATTTGTGTCAATTACACAACAAGATCCTCTTCAGAATCAACTGGCGATGAGTAAACCAACTTTTTCTTGTAGTATTCTTGCAGGGATTTTTGGTAGCCACAACTGCCATTTTTGGGCAGAAGTAAACCCTCATGCTGCATTTGTCCACCACCACCACCAAGATGGCTTTGCAGTCAATGTTTGGGCAGGCATTATTCATGACTTTTTGAGTGAGTCTTACTTGTTCCCCTGTGGCGCACTGCACAGATTACTGGGCATTTCTGGAGGAAATTATACCAGGAGTGCTGGAGTAAATCCCCATAGCACTCAAGAGAAACATGTGATTCCAGAACAACAGGGCTGCAGGTGATTTTGCACATCAGGTCAGAGAACAACTCACTTCCACTTACAGTAATTGCTGGGTTGGATGAGGCAGGCACTTGGTTTGGGCTCCCAGGTCACTGGACCGCACATCATTGGACTTCTGCCTGTGGGGCTACATGAAAGAGTTGATTTACTCATTGCCAGTTGATTTGGAAGAGGATCGTATTGGCTGTATAGTTGAGGCAGCAGCAACCACCAGGCAGAAACTTTGCATTTTTAAGCACACACTACAATCTCTGCTTCATCGATGTCAGCTTTGTTGGACCATCTGCTCAAATTGTAAGAAATACAATTTTTTCAGAATAACTGCTAGGAGGCACATCCAACATACAGTTCCTCGAAAATAAATCTTTGTTTCAGTCCCTCCTACCACCTCAAGAAGTTTAGGCATGGAATTTTTCCACACCTTATTATAGAAATACAATATCACTTTCATACAACGTGATACAATTCATGTAACTGAGATCTCAACCTTGACATTTTATCGTGTTGTATACAAGTGATCTTCATACAGGTATTTTTGTAATGTGTAATGATGGTTCTTAGTTGTAGCCAAAACATGTTGCGTTATATGTTTTGCAACACTGTGAAGTATAGTTGAGATTGACTGCCTCCATTCTCCAATTTGAATGTAGCATAATTAGAATAGATTATTTGAAGCCATTCCGTTCGAAGTTAAGTACTTTATATCCATTGACTTTAAAAGTACCAGTTTATGTAGTTAGTATCCTAGATAGTGTGGTACAGTGCATGCTGTTTCTGTCTGTGTAGACTTTTGACATGATGAAACATACTTTAATCTTCATTGTGCAGGAATCAAGAATTTACATCTCACATACTATGTGGCTGTTTGTCAGATTGTGACTTGGGGGGGGTATGTTTTGAATTAGTAATAGCATTTGACTTTAAAAAAATATATAATGTTCTTTGCACTGTCCCTCATACTTCAGTACAGATTGTTTGAAAGAAAATACTTTTCCAAATTATGTTGTGGTATTTCATTACTGTTGTGGAAAGTTCTGAAAAAGCTTCTGGGCTCATGAAATAAAATAGAATCTTTCTGTACATAAATAGAAGTGTAATGCACGTACCATTTCTCAGAATGATTTTTTCCCATGCTCTGATGGAACTCTGATTTAAAAGTTATATGTGAAACCATGGAGTCTGTAGACAGGAACACTTTGCACTTTGAGCACTGAAATTATGTAGACATGTCTATCTGTGATTACACACAACTCCACAAGAGTGATCTACAGCTGACCAGTGATGACTGTGTGTTGAGCTTCAAGGTGAGTCACTCATCTGGCTTGTGGTTTCATCTTCCTCTTGGTGTCATTCAGGATAAGCCTCCACATAGTTTTATTCCAACACTTTTTCAACCATAGTCAGGAAAAAGTTTTGGTGATCTGTTTTGATGTAACCATTCAGTATATGGGATTTTTTTTGTGTCCGTTAGCATGGCAGCTGTCAGGGACACATTATTGCTCATGAAATCTGCATCTTCCAGGAGAACTGTGCCATGACTGAGTTGGTTGATGATTGGCCTTTCAGTGCAGAGGCCTGGATTTTATCCTGGGTCATTCCAGGTGGGATTTTGGCTGGTCAAAGTGGCAGTGGGACGTATTTTATCTGAATACTTTGTTCTTCCCTGTCAGTGTTAGGCCTATTCCAGCAGTACTTCATACTCATTCCCATCTATCACCAATACTGTATAATCGTAGCAGTTGACAGTGTCATTAAACAATGCACTTAAAAAAATCTGCTGGGAATTTGGGTCCATTTTTCAAATGGCAGTTCCACATTCCTGGACTTCATAGCAGAGTCTTGAAGTGCTGACATCCTACTTCTAAGTAAACTTTGCATCTTTTGAAGATACCTCTCATTGCATAGAGGAATTTGTCTTGAAATATTTGCAGTTTGTCTTCGATCATTGGCTTTCAGTTTTTGTGAAGAATGTCGATTATTCACTATCCTCTAGCATCCCGTGCAAAAATAATTACGTGGTTGCAGATTTGGAGATCCAGGAGGCTATACTCAGTGACATTTAAGCATTTGCTGAATACTTCTTGAAGTATAGTCACTGTGAAATTTCCTGTGTTAACATTGTCTTGCATGCAGTAACCATACCTTTTCTGTCCTTCATTTAATTCCCTGAAGAGTGATGCAGATATAATTGAACAAAACTGTCAAAACTTGTGCTTATTCATGCAGTCCATGCACACCTAACTCTTTGACTTAGGATCATACACGGGAATGTTATTAGCTGCATGGGGATTATTGGAACACTAACATCTGTTACTTTGGCTTTTTACATGTTTGCTATGTGTAAATCATACCACACATGAGAAAAATGCAGTTTTCATATTATTATTGTGTGTTCACTGAATTTCTTTTAATAAAACCCACTAGATGCACTAATTTTTCAAATTTATTTTTGGAATAATACTCTATATGTTTTGGACAGTGGAACTGTCTGAAACATGTAGACTTTTATTCCAAAAATAAATTTGAGAAATTAGTGCATCTAGTTGGTTTTATTTTAAGAATTTATCACGCACGATCACCTGAGCTTCAAATTCTTCACTGAACTTGTGCTTTGAAGTTTTACCACTCTTCTTTATATTGTTTTCTTCCATAGGCACTGTTGATGCAGGGTATTTTGTTCAAAACTTTTGTTGACTTTTTTTTGTGGCGTGTACTGTGATATGGTATTGCAAATGAAGGCCTTTGTTCAACTGAATTCATTTCACAAGCATGGCACTCAGTGAATAATAAATGATGACATGCCTGTTACCATCTCATCATCAAGTAACAACAAAAGTTTATTTATTTTACAAAATAAATTTGGTGGTATTATGGTTAATGCCAAACAAAGAAATTCTTCTTCCATTTGAATTTGTATTCCATTTAATGATTTTCATTGCTAAAAGTCAGACACTTTCAGGCACATTAGCTGTTCACATTGCTACACAAGGAATGACAGGGAATAAGTGTGATCTTCATAGACTATTGCCAGCTGTAGATTTACTTCAGAAAAGTGTGCTTTGTGGCACTGGCATCTTGAAGAGTGTGACATCTATCCCCAAGAGTATGACATACAGGGAATCATTTTAATGTAGTATTAAAAGATATTGAAATACATACACACCCATTTTACTCAATTGATAAATTCATGGTATTCAAAAGTCCCATAATCTTGTTGAAGGTCTTGTATTTGTGTAATAAAAATCACTAGTCAGGCTTAACATTTTATACATATTACAGTTTAGTGGAACGTTTGACTTAATGATATTTTGAATTTTACTTAACCCTGTGTGTTTTGTACTTATGACTTCCTCCACATTCTGTAGTCTGTTTTGGATCCATTCAGTGTATATGTATATGTATGTGTGAAATTATGTTTTCCTATGAAGAAAGTACAGTACATTCCTTCAAAATTAAATATTCAGGTGAACTGTAAAGTTTAGTGCAGACATTATTTATTTTATTAAAGAGGGGTCTGATTGTACATAGTTGCTTGTAGTTCTTATCACCCTTCCCTGGTTGATTCATATAGTTACAAAAATATTTTTTTCAATATCTGAAAAGAATTTGTTGCATTTCATTACATTACTGTAAAATGACATGTTCAGAAACGGATATACTTTGCAGTGATGTCAGGATGCTGTGTCTGTCAAAACTGTCAAACATGTTTAAATGCTGGTTTTGTTACTTGATATTCTCCGCCATCAGCAGTTTGGTTACCTCAGTGAAGTAGAATAAGAAAGTGGTAATAATGGTGTAGAATCTTTATTCACATAGGGGTGCCTTGCATATCCTCAGGTGGAAAGATGAACTGTAGCAGGCTTCCAAAGGTGTTGTGTCCAAGCATTATTTTGGCCTCTGTTAACATTACTCTTACCATCCTCTGCGATTCTGTTCTCTCTCAGGCTCAGTGTCATTGATGAGGTTGCTTCATCAGACTTGCTGCAGAGCTAGTTTCTTTTCAGTATCAGTTTAGGTCATCAAGTTTTGCACTGTTATGAGAAGTGGAAATTGCATTCCCTAGCATTTAGCAGTAAAGTGTTCCATCCTTGCCTGCTAGTGTGTGTGGGTCTAACATCTGTCTTCAAAATGTTGGTTGTTAGTTTCCCCATTCCTCTCCTCCCAGCTCTAACTAGTTTCTTGTAACTCATTCAGATGCCATTGTCTCTGAGCTGCCAGCATGTTGAATGAGGGTGAATTGTGTGCTGACAGACCTGTCACCTAGGGTGGATATAACCAGAAGCTGATCCTGTCTGGCTGAGAATGATGCTGACAGGTCCTGTGTTTGTACATAGCTCACAGTATGTTGGCATAGCAGAAATCTGTGCTGAGCAGTGGGCATGTGGTGTATTCTGGATTTAAATAAACCAGTACTAGGACGCTAGGCAAGCTGTCACTGTAATGTGATGTGTAGCTGATAAACATCTATATGGAGTACAGATACTTCGTTATCTGTAATGTACAGTCAGTTTATGGTATAACTGGAAGACTTCAGCATCTTTCAGGTGCTGTATGTATGTTGAGTGATGAAAGTTACAGCTAAAGTTAATGGATATGAAGTTGTTCATGATGCAAGATAAGAAAAAAGAATTTACAATGGTTGGAGATATGGCTCCTAGCTAGCTGGATGGTGCTCCTTTCTCCTTCAGCTACACAACACGAAGCCTCGAGTTGCTCGACCTGAAACTGCTGACTGGTCCCCTGTCACGGATCTGTCACCAATCCTGGATGTGTCCCCAACACTTGAACGTGCAGAACAGGAGTTGATGCAGCGTTTCCAGGTAAACCCTCCTATCCAAGCCATGGTGTAGTGAGACTGTCTTACTTGCAGTAGTGTAGTTATAGCTCAGCAGTAGTATGTAGTGTGTGTGTGGTTTGTTTACTCACCAGCAGAGCACTTGGCAAGAGGAGAGATTCCTGGCCAATGGCATGAACACACCTGCATGTCCATGCCTCACACACACACACACACACACACACACACACACACAAAACCTCAATTTATCACAGTTTTTGAACTTTTACTATTCCTAATAGAACTCATTATTTTGGAAGCTTTAAATCTTTCTTTCTGAGGGTGAAAAGGTGGAGAGGCATGTGCTGTCAACAATAAACCAGTCATTAAGACTTTCTTGAGTAATGGACCATAATGAATAGGTAGCTTTCCACCTTTTCAGCTGAGGCTGGAATCAGTCCGTTTCCTGAAATTGTGTGTTCTGTTTGGAGTAACAGTGTACAAGATTCAGAAACCGAATAATTCTGTGCATAAAATATCTTCAGAATACTTTATAATCGACAAGGTACAGCATTTAAAATTCTCTGAAGTAAGTACATTGACAGAGACTACATGTTGATCAGCAGTGTCAGTATGGAATAAAATCCAGTCTTTGTAGATATACTGAACAATATTCCGAAAAAAAAAGTTCCTTGATTATAAGGGTGTCTGGTATAAGAGGTCTAGAAGGATTTTAGTGTTTGTCCATATCACTTCATGGATGCCAAACCCAGCCTTATTCATTTTATATTCCAAACTTGCAAAAGTAGACATTTCTTTCCAGGATATAGTCCCAATGTATATAAAAGTGTAACATTCAGGGAAGGAATAAGAGTCAAATTAAGAAACTGTAGTTCACTTACACAGTAAGTAAAGGAGGAGTGGGAACAAGGATTTAAATTGTATCCAAAAACTCTACCACATTATTTGTAATCACTGACAGCCATAGCTGCCATTATCTGTTGAGATAAACTGCATTTTATTGTTGGATTAAAACCATTATTTGGGTTACAAATGTATGTGATCTAAATATGTGAACAAAATGTAGGAGTGAAAGTCTGCAATAAGGGAAGTGGACTTAAGACTTACAACTAAAACTACTTTGTTTTTTAATTACACACTCTACAGTTTTGTATGAAGTGGATGTATGACAAACTAAGGCAATAAGTTGGCAGGCTTACTTCCTGTTGCAGGAGGGTGGGGCGTTGGATCCAGCCCATTCCATTCAGCAGGCACAGCAGCCAGCATCAACAGCAGCAGCTTCCCTGCCATCATCAGCAGTGTCCACAACAATGGGAACAGGAGGCAAGCCATCTACTGGAACTATCAGTGGCATGTTGGCTGATTTTAGCAAGGCTCTTGGTTAGTATTTTGATAAGAAGAAGATAGTATGTGGTCTTAATTGTGACACATGTGGGATATAGCATTGTGTCTCTTGGTTCCTGCTAACAGAAATTTTGGATTATCCTCTATCTCCAGCTTCAGGGCACAATAATTAAATAACTGTCTTGTATCTTGAAGATGGAGGCAGTATTGAGACTGCAGTCTTAATATTTACTACTCTCAAGACCTCAAGTCTCACAGTACTGGGTACAGTTTTGAACTACAAATATTTTTTATTAGTTAGAGTAAGCAAGCATAGAAACAAATCAATTGGCTGTGTGTTTATTTTTCATCTTCTTGTAGAGCATCTTTAAAATGTGGTTGAAGTTGCTGTTTTGTGTGAAACAGTGTTAATGTTTATGATTAGAGAAATCAAGCCACTATTAATACAAATCCAACCAGATGCAACAGTATGCAGATATTTATTTACTGCAAAGTCACTCTACATGTTTTGGGTGTCACAGCACCCATCATCAGGAGTACTAAAAACTGTAACCGCAGCCTCCAGTACAGGTCATAATATCGGAACATCTACTTCCCTACAGTGTGGCCAGGTCAGGACTCCCAACCTGGCCACGTTGGAGGGAAGTAGCTTTAGCTGTACCAATATTATGACTTGTACCATAGGCTGCGGTTACAGTTTTTAGTACTCCTGATGATGGGTGCGGTGGACACCCGAAACATGTAGAGTGATTTTGCAGTAAATCAGACTGCATACTGTTGCATCTAGTTGGATTTGTATTAATATTGAATTATGATGCATGGAACCATGAGCTTGAAAATCAAGCCACATTTTCACTACAAACCTGCATTTCATAATAATGGATTTGCCATGTTATGTGCTGTCAGGTCATGGTTGAGATGTTGCATGAATCTATTTTAAAGCCTTGTGCATGCTTTGTGACAACAAGGACAGACACATTTCCCTCAGAACACAGACTCTCTTTGAAGTTGTTCACATTAAAACATGAACTCAAGTGAACTAGCAGTTCATTCCATTCTTTAATGCTATGAGAAGGAGGTAGATATTTTAGACTTATGTATTACAATTTGGAGTTAAATGTGTCTTTGCACTGCACAGGTGGATTGCAGTTACTGGATTATATTTGCTCTGTGTGTAAGTCTGACAGAGAATGTTTACTCAGGCTTAGGAGGTGCATCTCCACATCCATCCCCTTCAGAAGATAAACCAGTCATAGAGAAGCAGCTGCAGCAAGGTTCATTGTACCAAGACAGTGTAAACCAGCATCATTTCCAGCAGCAGTTTCAACTGCAGCAGCAAACACATCAGTTACAACAGCAACAACAACAGCAGCAGCAGCAGCAGCAACAGCAACAACAACAGATGCAGCAACAGCAACAGCAACAACAGATACAGCAACAGCAGCAACAACAACATCCACAACCACAACAAACTGTACAAAATCAGCAACAAAGAGGTCTCCAGGTAACAGCTTCTTCAAACTGTGTAATTCCCCTCCACTTCCTCCTCCTCATGTTCCCCCTCCTGCTGCTGCTGCTGTGGCTACTACTACTACTTCTTCTTCTTCTTCTTCTTCTTCTTCTTCTTCTTCTTCTTCATCCTCCTCCTCTTCTTCTTCCTCCTCCTCTTCCTCTTCTTCCTCCTCTTCCTCTTCTTCTTCCTCTTCTCCTCCTCCTCCTCCTTCTTCTTCTTCTCCTTCTCCTCCTTCTTATTCTTCTTCCTCCTGTTCCTCTTCCTCTTCTTCTTCTTCTTCTTCTTCTTCTTCTTCTTCTTCTTCTTCTTCTTCTTCTTCTTCTTCTTCTTCTGAGGGCCCGTCGGCATATGCTGTGGGTGCACCGCAGCCTTAGGCTTATTGTGCAGCCGTAATATTTCATTCGGCACAGATTCAATAACCCTGCACCTCGTATGAAGAGGCAAAAGTCCCTTACTGAAGCTGTGCTTAGTCTTTTGGTTCAACAGTCAGCTTCCCAAAGACATTATAACGCTGACGAACCAACGCCTCGCAGCAGCAAGTAATGTGCTGCACTGTTTCAGTCTCCATCCCGCAGAATCTGCAGATTGGATCCCCATCAAACAGGCCCATAGTATACAGATGCCCCCTTACAGGAGCATGCCCTGTGTAGATCACAGTACCACCACCCCTCCTCCTCCTCTTTATCCTGCTTCACCACCTTTCCCATCTCATTATTATCCCCTATTTTTCCCCACCTTGTCTCCTCCTTCCCTGTCCCCTTGCTGCTGAGGAACCTGTTACATCTCACATTGATCCACGTGCCCCATTTCTCTTCTTTCATGCAGTATGTTTTTGATTACCAATTCAGTAATTCTTTTTCCTTCATATGAAGATATAATGTGCTTACCATTTCTTGTTCTTACACCATTTTATTTAAATTTTTAACTCTTATTTGAATCATATCTTGAGGGTGTGTGTCTTCTGGGTTGTTATTGAATATCAGCTGGTAAATAGTTACCATTTATTATCTTCTCAATTCAGCCACTGTATTCAGTTCTGTCATATTGTCACATCTTCACTTTGCATGGCTTTTTAAACCCTTGCCCATCTTACATATGATAAAGAAAATGGGCAGTGTATATGTAACACAACATTGCGGTGCATTCTTGCAACCATTGTTGCAGTTGAAAAGTAATACGTACTACATGTACTGCATATGTGCCCATAGCCTTAGGTATCCAGCATGCAATGCACATGTGCCTTATTGTCATCTGTGGCCTGCCCACCTTATACAGTATTTTTCCACATAGCCTCATAAAAGGCAGAATTTTTAAGAAAAAAATGATTTAACATAAAGTGTGTTTTTTATTTTCCCTGCAGCTTTTTTCTGGAACATTTCTTATTCTAAGAAGAACTGAGCGAGATATGATTAAAGATGTATGTTGGTCCTCATGTAAAATCCCTGCTGTTCATGTCAGATTTTAATGAAACTTAAATTTTTGTGGCAGGTTTTCAACAAATGCACAAATGTCAAATTTAATGAAAATCCATCCAGTGGCAGCAGAGTTGTCTTTGCAGACATACAGATGGACAGACATGACAAAGCTAATAGTTGCTTTTTGCAGTTTGCATATGTGCCTAAATATGCTGTGTGTGTGTGTATGTGTGCACGCGTGTACATGTGTGCCTCTACTCATGAAGTACTGTACCTTAAAGGTGTCTGGGTAGATGAAGTTACAGGTGGAAATTAGTTGTCATTTTTATGCTACAGCCACGTCACCTCTGTGACGGATCACATGTATCCATTGGGTAGGATTATGGCACATAAGAACAAGAAGCTGTTAGTGATTTGTACTTCCATTGAATATATACTGTCATCCGCTTGCTAACTGAGAATATCAGCTAGTAGTTAGCAGTTGTAACACACTGGTGTAAAGCACATGGCACCAACTTTCAACTTTTTAGGATAGTTTGTGATGATAAAAGTGATGTTTGGGATTATGATGACTGCAAGATTCAGTATGTTGAAAGCATTGACTTAGAGGATTCCAGACTTTGAGGCAGTTTGTTCCTGCACGTGACCAGCAAGTATGCATAATTTTAAAAATTAAAATATGTGATGAACTGTTCCCTTTTTATGTGTGGTTTGACATAGAGGTGTCAGTATGGCAGGTCATACAATTTTTAAGAACTCTGTACAGAAAGAAAGGAATGTATTATGTGGAGACTGTGTTAATATGGAGCCAGCCTCAGTGGCTAAACTGTTTGTTGGATTTGCATGAAGTATGATGTAGGAGTTCTTAAAAAAAAAAGTTAGTAAACATGAGTCATGAAAATTGACCCAGTGTCATTCGTACTCTACTGAAGGGAATAGATTGGATTCCCATATTTGGTGACTGTGGTGAAAGTGGGTGTAGGAGATTTCCATGTAGTGTTGTTGACAGCTGTGAGTTGCATGAAAATTTGTGCAGTGTTCATGCTTAACTTTGGGATCTAGAGGAAATTTTGCTTGTATTTTCTATATTCATCATGTGATTTGAATAAAATATGATACAGTAGATGCCCACAATAGTTTATAGGGTGATCATGAATTTTGTGAGAATCGGTACAGTGACAACTACAGTTTGCTTCAGGACGTAGGTGAATTTGCGTTTGTACGTTCCACATTTGTAGACTGATTTGGGTGAAATTTTGTATTAAAGATATGCACATAATGCATTTTTTAATTTCACAAAAATTGGTGCAAGGAAGATCCTACTTTTCTTTTGAATGTGAATGACATTACATTTACCTGTTTGCCATAAACTCATATGATGTTTTGAAAGTAAAGAATGTCTTGGTAAAGTCTGTTCTCTTCAACACAGTGTGCAACACTTGCAATCCCATTATAGTAATCTATTGAAGGACTCTTAATGATATTAATATGAATGTAACCATTCAGAGTGATGTAAGTATGTATGTTTAATATGTAGGTCATACCAAAATTAATGAGCAACAATTTTTTTATAAATTAAGATTCATTGTTATGTAAAAACCAAGTACATCATCTTAGTCCATAGACATCTGCTTATTTTTCTACATAATCCCAGTTTCTCTGTACACACTTTTTTTCCCACCGTTCTGGAAATTTGAATATTCCCTTACGATAGAACTCCGTTCCAACTGCCCGAAGACATTGACGCACAACTGTCTGGAGTGCCTCGTTTGTCTCATAATGTTGGCCTTGCATATGATTCTTCACAAAACCAAAGAAATGGTAATCAGAGGGTGCCAGATCAGGACTGTAAGGAGGGTTAGGGAGAACTTACCACCCCATATTCTCAGTTTTTCCAAGGTCAAAAGAGCAGTGTGAGGCCAAGCGTTATCGTGCTGCAGGATGACCTTTCTTCCGATAATCTAAGCATCCAATCATCTCCTAAACTGCATTGTGCCCTATTCCAAGTTTCGTTGCAATTGCGTCCAGCGTCACACGTCTGTCTTCCTTAATGATTTCATCAACTCTCTTCTTGTTGGGTTCAGTTGAGACTGTTCAAGGGTAACCGCTACAATGCTGATCTTGGATGCTCATGTTCCCATCTTTAAAACGCTTTACCCATTGTCTAACACTGCTAGCATCCATGCACACATCTCCATACACACGCTGAAGTCTGTGGTGAATATCAGTAGAGGGAATCTCCTCTTTAACAAGAAATTCACTGACAAAACGAAACATCGTTGTCGGGCATTTTGTATCACTTGTTTATAGTCACGTGATGCAAGCTCCTGGCGCCATACCTCACTCAAAGATATGACAATAGTTGGCACCCCCTACCAAACGATACTAAATCGTTTGATGTTGCAGAGTTGCCAACTATGCAATGTTGTTCATGACCCCCGTATGTAGAAAGTGATCTTTATCTTTTTATTTGAGTACAAACACCCTCATGATGTGCTGTTGGTGATTTAACTGTTACAGGAAAGTGGCCATTTAGATGCAGTTTGTTCTGTTCAGCAGCAGCAGCCATCAGCAACTGCATCTGTCACCAAGCCAACCACTGGCACAATCAGTGGCATGTTGGCTGATTTTAGCAAGGCCCTTGGTGAGTTGACTGAGGGACATGAGTTCCAAGACATGCGGACCTTTGTCACTGTATATATTTGAAAACAGCTTTTTACATTTATCAACTGCAAACAGTGATTGTAAATCTCCTATTTCTAAGGGCTGACACCCATATTTTAACTTCAGGATGGTTAATAGTACGAGGTTTATTTTTATATCAGACTTAATATGGCGCTGCTGTTACTTCAGGCTTGGGTGGCACATCTCCACATCCATCACCATCAGATGAGAATCCTGGTACAGATAAGCAGCTACAGCAAAGTTTACTGTACCAAGAGCATCCCCACCAAAGTTTACAGCAGTTCCAGCAACAGCTACAACTTCAGCAGCAGACACAACTTCAACAGCAACAACAACAACAGCAGCAGCAGCAGCAGCAGTTGTTGCATCAGCAGCAGCAGCTACAACAGCAGCAGTTACAACAGCAGCAGTTGCAACAGCAGCAGCTACAACAGCAGCAGCAACCACAGCATCAACAGCAAACTGGTATACAGGTAAAATTATAAGTCAGTTTTTAACAGCACTCAAGTACAAAAGTGAATCATATGTTCCTTTGCTTGGACTATTATGATTGTCAGTATAATTGGTCATTTAATTCTGGATGTGCAGAGTAAGTCAAGTAACATTGTACAGTGAAGTGCTGTCGTGCAGTTGGACATGTGAACATGAGTTATTAGCCAGCGTTTTGTACATGTCTCTGTTATTGTCATCAGGGTGTTCAGATAATGAGGGATGTGTGTGATCATTCTTTGTATATTTATCTTATAGCCTGGTGTCTCTGAATGTGGACCATCAAGGTACAGGTGGCACAGTATATGGTTAGACAATGAGTAGTCCATATTCTCTTAACTTGGAATATTCAGGAGTGTATCTGTCATAAGACTTACTTTGCCATGTTTCCTGATGGTCATGACCAGCTTAGTGTTTCTTCCGTATCTAAATGAGTTTTTGTTAGCTTTCTTCGTTAACCTTTAGAGTCCATGCCGGATTGCATAGGATGGTTTTTAAAATCCCACCAGGCTCGAGCGTCCTTTGTGTCAGTCAGTCAGCCAGATCCCATTCCATTTACATAGGTTGCTCTTAGTGCCATGAAAACATACAGGAGATTAAAACATAGCTTAACTCATTTGTTAACTTTGAAATAAATGGAATTTTTGTCATGGTTGTTGCTCCAGCCACTTTACTTCCTGGAAATAACTGAAAATCCCATTGAATGAGAGAGACTGTATGATCTCCAGAGATGGTTTGGATGATGTCGCTGGCTTTTTCACATAGAGCTCTTAGTGTTTGGACTACCTGAAGGAAGGCTAGATTACAATTAACCAGTGTTTATCTTTTCTTGGTATTGCACTGTGTCACACTCACCTCCTTGCATCACAGCTGGAAGGTTGGGGCGAGTGTGGACCAAACCCAAACTGTCTTTATGCTGATACAAAAACTAAGGAAAATCCTTTTATTCATATTTAGATGTAATTTATTTTGTATTTCTTGATCAGAAATCTCTTCTTCAGTTATTTCTTAATTGTGGGATCTCCTGAGTGTATCCTTATCCTTCCTTTTTGTTACAAAACAAGACATTTTGTTGCCAACAGATATGGTTAGCACTGTCTTGCATTGAGCATGCTTCGTTGGTGAGGAGAAGGACAGGCATATGAGCTTGACAAAGATAGAGAGCTGTAACTGCTACAACTGCATGCTGTCAGGATAGCCATTGCAAGCCTACATCACATGTGACCTCTCTCAGCAAAACCAAGGCTTCAAACCAAAATATAATTGGAGCAAACTGAAATTTTTGCATCTTCTAGAAATTTATTTTGGGCATTCAGGAACTAACAATACATACTGCATTTTCTAAGACACACAATTATCTCTGTCTTATTTCCCACTTTTTCCATTACTTAGTGTTGTTTTGTTCTAAATATTAACAGTGTTTGTACACCATGCACAAGAATTTAAATGGCTAGTGAAAAGAATGTTGTATACGAAGGTGGTCTCTTGCCATACAAATTGCAATGCCAAAGGGTTAAGCAGTCCAGGTATCTTGTCATTCTGGCAAATATTGTGGCGTGTTTGATGTTTATGTGATCTTCTACTTCATTGATGAGCATTACAATTGCAGGGAACTGTGATGGTCCTTCGGCCTCGACAGCAGTTGCTCTTCATAATGCACCTGGTTGCACAACAAAATTAGGACATCTTCAGTGGCCGAATCACATTTGCAGGGAATGATTCCACACTGCATCTGACTGCATAACCAAAATGCAACATAGTCTGTAAATGTACAATATCTGTGTTGAATGCTTTGTGTATTCATAAGTCAGCAGACAGGGTGAATGAATTATATTTACAGGGAAGTGTTTTGGCTGTTCTGAGCAGACAGCAAATATTCAGGCATCACCCAACTGTGTAACACAAATATGCAATGTTGATTGAGTGAATCATCATTGCAGGGAACTGTGTTAGGTATTCTGTCTGGACAGCAGTCATTGTTCACTCAACATCTGACCCCACAACAGCAACAGATGTACCAACAGCATATGCAGCTGCAACACCAAGCACAGCATCTCAAGAAGATACGACGCTCTCTACCCCACTCCACTTCTGACCAAGGTCAACAGATTCACCAGCAGGTGTGTGTGAACTGAACAACTTTCACTGCTGGGGATCTTAACCTGAAATTTTTCCACGCTTGTCAGTTATGTTTATCTCTGTGTGTTCTTCTTTTTGAGGGTTGCAGAAGGTTTCTTAATCTGGCACACTGTCTTTTCTTGATCACAGAAGTCATTTTATAGGTTTTTACCTTAGCTGGTAATACCATGCATGCATTTTATTCAGTGGGAGATTTTGCTGTTTATTGTTGGTACTTTGTCATAATCTTAGCCTATGTCATATAGTGATGCACCATTACAGGTGTTCATGTTGTATTCTGTTTTGTATCATAACGGTGGGTTTTATTTGTAAAGCCTGAAAACTTTGCATACATTATAGTGGTCATCAAAGTGTATGTTTACATGTTTTATTTATGTTACCAGTCTGTGACTTTTAAGTAAGTGTCCATTTTAGTTAATTTTGTCTTGCTATGTAACCCACTTCACACACTGGTAATACTGAGTATCATGCAGCAGAGAATCTGGAGGTCACACTGGTAGCAGAGTCCCAATCAGGCCACATTGGAAGGAAGTAGCTCCACCAGTATTATGGCCTGTAACAGAGGCTGCGGTTACAGTTTTTAGTACTCCTGATGATGGATGCTGTGACACCCGAAACATGTAGAGTGGCTTTGCAGTAAATAAATATCTGCATACTGTTGCATCTGGTTGGATTTTTATTAACATTGGTAGCAGAGAATTGCTTTTTGCTTTGTCAGACTAATGAAATTTGAGCATTTACTACTGAGATGTGCGGATACACCCTAAATCTTAATTGATTATCACACTACATAAGGCATGAGTATGACTGCTTAGTGAGTTCTTAGATGCGCAGGCTAGCTGTTGTATTTTGTTTCTTGTTGATTCTCTTACTGTTGTAATAATGCAATGTAGCTTGATTTCTGTGAAGCATGAACTAAAATTACTTGTTGAATGAGGAACTTAAGTACAAACTTTGTGTCTGTGGATTCAGCATTGAGGGGGTTGTTCATTTCTTGAGGAAACCTTTCTGCCCTGTTTTGCTGGAAGTGGTTCTGTTAGGCTGGAAAATTTCACCTGTGTTAATCCTCAGGAACTTAATAATTATATTTCCTGTAAGATCTCTGAATTGTTGGGATTGTTGATTAGCCATTTTCAAACTATACCCTGTTTTACATTGAAGCTAAGATGCCAGTCAAGCAATTAATCAACTGGTTGCATCACCTCATGACATGGAACTACCTCCGTTCTGGCCAGCTTGTCTCAGTTATAATGAGAGCATCACTGATGTCTTCAGTTTAATTAGCTTTCTGGATCCCCTACATTATCTTACATTGCTCTTGGCTCTGGAAAGTCAGATTTTCAGTCCTTGTTGTATATGTTGATATTCACATGTTGTGTGACTTCAATCTTCAGTGCATTTTCTGTCTGGTGGTCTGCCAGGCATGAATGCTTACACACATATACACACACACACACACACATACATACATATGTATATATATCCATCCATGGACCCTAAAGTGTGTTACACAGTAGGATGTGAAACAAGTCAAATACACAAATGTGTACACAAATTTCACAGTGTAAATGACTATAAACATTTTACAAAACTGTGCAGTATATTGTCTTTACACTTAAACTGTTCATTTACAAAGTAAAAGGAGTGTGCATGTAAGTATTTTCTTAAGGTCACTTTAAATTTTGCCTTTTCATTCTTCAGGATTGCCCAACCACATAGTAAACTGTTCAAAGTTATGATGTCAACATAAAATGTACTTTTTTGAAAACAATATAGGTTGGCATATGCTCTATGAAGATGGTCTTTATTCCTTGTATTGATATTGTGTATAGTTGAATTTGTGTGAAAATATTTGTGATTGTTGATAGTGAAGTTCATTAATGAAAGTATATATTGACTTAGAACAGGTGGAATCTCTAATTGTTTAAGTAGACTTTTGGGTTGTGCATCAGCCATAATTCTGATGACTTTCCTTTTTAAAGGGAAAATCTTCCCACTGTTGGAAAAGTTACCCCCCAAAAATTATTCCATAATATATAATAGAATGAACGTATGCATAGTAAATTGATTTGAGAGTGTTAATATTACTGATGTGGACCATTGACCTAATGGTATAACATGCTCAAATTAACTTTGGAATTATTTCCTCAATATGATTCTTCCAATGTAGGTGGTTATCAATTTGCAAACCAAGAAATTTTGTATTCACGTCTCTTCTTTCTACTTTTCTTTAGAACCAATATATAATGTAGAATGTGATAAATTCTTTATTATGAATTTCGTTATGTTTGTCTTATTTATATTTAGGACTAACTTATTAGCAGCAAATCATTTGATCATATGTGAGAGAACTAAATTTGACATTGAATAGAAATCTTCGAAATTTCTACTTGGAATTATGCAGCTTGTGTCATAAGCAAGTGCTGTTGTTTCTGACATAGAATTTATTCTCAGAGGAAGGTCATGTGTGTATATAACAAACAATAGAGGCCCTAGAATTTATCCTTGGGGAACTCTGTGTTTCCCTATACCCCAGTCAGAGAAACAATTTTTAAGTTGTGTTAGGTGATTTTACTTAAACTGTCATTTTTTTGTTCGTTAAATAGGACCTGAGCCAATCATCAGATACTCCTTGAATTCCATAGATATGTAATTTAGTTAACAGAATTTCATGATTCATGCTTGGTAGAAGGAACTGTTGTACCTTGTACTGGTAAAATTAAATATTTTTTCTAGACTTATCTGTAAGAGGGACATCATTTACCATTTTTGTTTTCACCGTGCTGCTTTTTTTTCAGAACGGACTGGATTTATGAATAGAAAGACAGGTCATTTAGCTGCTAAATATATGGCTATTGTTACTAGTTTATTTGCTTTGTATGCCAGTTATACATGATTACCTCATTTTGTGAAGAATGCTTCATACTTTTAATTCTAGAGGAAAGAAGCCGCTGTTGGCCAGTCCATAGTAACCAATCAGGTTGTGCCTCAACATCTGGTGAACAGCCAGACAGTGTCACCACACTTGGTGATGTGTGGCCAAAATGTGCCTCTCCAACAGCACATGATGTCTCGCCATACACTTGGGAGCCATCTTGTTACCAGCCAGCCAGTAATGAGCAGTGGCATTGCAGTTTCATCAGGCCTCCAGCAAGTTCCATGCAGTGAGTTATTCGTTAGAGATGCTGCAGTCATACTGAAATATTTTGTTTCTTATGTGGTTTATGTGTGTGTTAATAGTGTATTGATGCTGAACACAGCAGTTGGAGTTTACACTTCTTGTTCAAGATAATGTCAAGAGTAGCTGTGCAGTCTCTGATTCCTCTTATGCAGTAGATTTTCGGGTTGAAGGGTTGATCTTACCTCCAAAGAGTTCCTAGGTCGACCGTGCATGGGGTGTACGTTAATGACTCTGTGTGTCTTCATGGCTTGAACTTTTTGCTTATCTAAATTGCATTTATATTGCTTTATCTGCATCAGACATGGCATTAATCCCATTTTAGCCTAATGTTTACAGCTTTTTCACAGTCACATTTGTCATCTGGGTTTCTTTCCCAGTCATATTTTTTAGATTGAATTTCAGAACGGAATTTATTAATTAATCTTTTCTCCTGCTCCTTAATCCATTTGTAGTGACTTCAGTACAAATAATAGTCATTTCTCATTTTGTTTTAGCAATGCAGCACAAAAAATTGAAAAGTATGTTGTATTCATTCTTTTGGGTGATTCCCTGGCATCTGAATTTTGTGTGCCGACATTTTGGAACACTCTGTCTGTTCCATTTTCATAGGCGATGTAAGCAGGAAGAATAACTGGGATAAGATTGTTGGGGTATTTGTATAGGAAAAGGTTTGACTGAGAAATATCCTGAGCAAACTGGAAGGAGGGGACAGGGAAGGGACATGTCGAAGTACAGAAACTGCCTGTGGAGGACACAAACCCCAATTGGAGGCCTGTAGTAAGTATGTGAGGGAGAAATGGCCCTTTGTCTCAGCGCGGGAGGAGAGCCATGGGTTGGTAGAGATCAAAATGTTCTGTTTCAGGTGGCTGTCTTCTTTCTTTAAGTGTGTATAGAAGGAGTTTCCAGGAATTGCTTAAGGTCTGGTCATCTTCTCTGCTCATGTTGTGTTGGTGCATTTCTGGTTCAGTGGCTTCCCTGATGAGTCGGTCCATGTATCTGATTTTTGCAGAAAGATGTTTTGTGTCCTGTAGTTTAATAATATGGTCCTGGTTGATGCTGTGTTCTGCTACTGCTTATTTATCTGTGCTAGTCTTAAATGTCTGTTGTGCTCTTTGATTCAAATTTGGATAGATCGACCTCTTTGTCCAATATAAACCTTGCTGCATTCACATGGGATGCTGTATACACCCGGCATTCTTAATCCCAAAGCATCCTTGATAAGTGGAAGATAGCTGTTGATTTTCCTTGGTGGTAGAGTGACACTGTTGATGTGTTTTGCCAGTATTCTGCTGGGTTGGTCATAGGTTGTCTGGGTGTAAGGCATGAATGTGTTGGAGGCGGATTTGTAGTTGGTCTTGGCAGTTCATGTTGCAGGTTCAAGGGCTTTTCGTATTTGCTGAGGGCTGTATCCATTACCAATGAAAACGGTGGTGAGAAATTCCAGTTCTTGAATAAGGGAATCCTGGTCACAGAGAGCTTTGGCTTTATGTATCAGGAAAGCCAGGACTGATTGTTTGTTTGCAGGATGTTGATGTGAATTCTGGTGTAGGTAGAAACTTCTTTCTGCAAAAACCAGAGGGGATTAGGAGGTGGGGGTGGGGGTCCATTCAGGCTCCACAAAGAAACCCTTACCTTCATGGGTCCTGCAGCATACCAAAACACTGCTGTATTTCAGATAGGAGTGAACAAAATTCCTCCAAATTTTGACACACTGTGTGCCACTTCTTTATAAGTCATTCAGCAGCTGTTGCAAAACTGTGGTGAAAAAAAAAAATACTGACTTTATTCAGTGTGAAGCAGTTCCTCACCGACTGTAGTTTTGTGATTCATGTGTTTGACGTACACACATTTTTCCAATTGTATGCTGTTTTGCTAACTACATTATTTGGCTTCATGTACGTCAGTACACACATCAGTAGATCCACATTTGTAAGGGGAAGACAGTGTCTTTGTTCACTACTGGTCCTCTGGCTGCAAGATTGCCATTGCAGTGATTATTGTGACATATTCTACATTTCATTTTGAATTGTTTTTAAACACAATATTAAATGTGGTATTATTTAATGTCTAATGCAGAAACTGGCAGTGTAATAATGCTTTCCCAGTTTTGATATAGAGTAGCTGCTAGTTCCCACATTCCCAGTATTCCATTGGCTCTTGAGTCCTCAGTTTTGCCAATTGTGGTTTTTGCAGGAATGTAACCTTTGTGGCTGCAGAGGTAAAAGTTATGATCATCATGTATTCTGTCTTGTGACAAGTGCGTAGTTTCGTCCAGACCAAGTCCTCAACATATGGTTATCTAATGCTTCCACTTTCAGTTCCACCATCTCGATTTCAGAAGGTCATCCATTAGCGTCTTATGTTCTTCTCCCCATCATTCTTCTTCCTTCTTCATCTTCTTCTTCCCATCACTTATGTATTTCCTTCAGGAATGTGTTTTAGAAGACAGTTCCTACACAAGACATGAACAGTTCAGTTAGCCTGCCTGTGTTTTATCGTGTGTTGGATGTTCATTTCTTCCGTAACTCAGCGTAATACTTCTACATTCTTCACTCAATCCATTCAACATATCTTCTTCTTCCATTTCCAGCACCACATTCAAAAAACTTAAAGGTTTTTCTTATCTACTTCCTGAAGTGTCCAGGTTTCAGCACCATAAAAAGCTGTTCTCTGTGTGTAGCATTTCACAAGTTTCTACCTTAAATTTTAGTCCAGTTTTCTAGTGAAAGGGAACCGCGGTAGCACAGTGGTTAAGGTGCTGTGCTACAAATCGGAAGGTTGCTGGTTCGATCCCAACTGGTGTCATTGGATTTTTCATTGACATAAAATCCTTCCGATCGCACTATGGTCCTGGGGTTGACTCAGCCTCTGACAGAAATGAGTACCAGGAGCATTTCCTAGGGGTAAAGGCGGCCGGTGCATAAGGCTGACAACCTACCACCATCCTGTGCCGTTGTCATGAAATCTGGGAACTTTAACTTCCTGGAACCCTTTGGGCCTGTTCAGGCCTGTAATGGGACTGTTTTACCTTTTTTTTTCTAATGAAAAGAGTTTTCTTCATGCTGAATGCTGCTTTTGCCATAGCAATCCTGGATTTAATTTAATGTGTACATCTTGCATCATTTCTTATGAGGCTACCTAAATAGTTGAAATATTCTACAGCCTCTAGTTGTTTTTGATCAATCATAATCTGTATTGGGAATGGTTGCATTGAGATTCTTATTGTCTTAGTATTTTTCACTTTCATTTCCATTTCATAACATATTCCAGTTCCAGTTATTCTGCTTATCATTCCCTGTATAAGGTGAATACAGTTGGTGACACAACGTCCTTGTCTAACTCCTCTTCTAGTCTTCATTATTAGATGTTATACTGTCTAAAAATGTCAGCGTCGCTATTACAGGAACATTCATGAATACAGCCACAGGGTACAGGAGATTATGGTATTTAAATGCTTTGCTGAAGTGTTGTAGGTACCGTACCATGAAGACATACAGGTAAGTGGAGGTATGGCTCCACATATTCCAAACCTTGGCATTAGGCGAAGGTGATTTGATGAATAGTGTCGCACTGTTAATACACTCATAATGAATTATTTAGTTTATTTTTGTCTTTGTGTTTTGTTTTCATCTTTTGTTACTTGTTTTGTAATATATTTATTTATTTATTTATTTATCTTTTTATTTATTATTTATCAATTTATTTCAGTTCTGTCTTCATTCATGTGAGTCTTCTTAAGTGTTAGGCAGAGCCCAAGAAAGGTAATTATGTTTAAGTTATCTGTTATTCTGAAACATGTGGAATGTGCAATGGCATTGAAACTGATTTTATGTTTATTTTTGAAATGCATGCCATAACATGATAAAATACTTGTATTTTTCATTATTCACAGCATGTTCCAGTCAGTAACATCTGATATTATGTAACAACCATAGCTGTTAATTTGACACAGACATTCAAAACAGCAAGGTGACCCACTCAGCTGGAAGTTTCTAGGTGTCATGACTGGGCTGAATCATAAATGGGCAAGCCATTCCTAACAATCTGCAAGGAACTTGGTGACAATATTTAGTATGCACAGGGCATTCTCCTGGTTCACTTTTTGGACAGTAGAGGCAACAGGGAATGCATAACAGTAATACAGCACCTGAAGGAATCTGAGGTATATTGCTGGGCACAAACACAGAGATCATGGGAATTGTAACAGGTGGAGAGTCTGTGGGTCGGATGTTTAGCCACTCTGATATTTAGTGTAGAAATAGAGGGGTCATTATGTATTGTTCTGTATGTCTGTGTTCAAGCATCAAATGAAAGTATATAACACTCCATTGGGCTTTACTTACTAAACACACACACACACACACACACA
>Ga0123352_10003589_pt1 | contig 22512 bp, 9 predicted proteins | sample TergutLab28metaG_FD_89700 | JGI IMG/M metagenome (GOLD analysis project Ga0123352, IMG submission 89700) | Labiotermes labralis P1 segment gut microbial communities from Petit-Saut dam, French Guiana - Lab288 P1 | ecosystem: Host-associated > Arthropoda: Insects > Digestive system > Gut ...
CTGCACACAACACACACGCCGCTCTACAGTCTCACTCTGCACTGCACACAACACACACGCCGCTCTACAGTCTCACTCTGCACTGCACACAACACACATGCCGCTCTACGACATGCTGCCACATCACCTAATTCATATAACGACGTAATTTTACCAAGTGTTTTAACATAAATATAACTTAGGTTAGGTACAGATAAAACTCCCTGATGATGGTCATTAAAGACCGAAACAGGTAGGAGCGATATTATTGTGTATTGTTTATGTAAATTTAAGACTTTTAACCAACGTAATAGATAGTGCATTTGTTGGTGAGTGAACTGCGTAGATTTCAAAATGCAAGGTGCAACGATTAAAAAAAAGGTAGATATAAGTTTCGAAACTGGATAAAATAAAGGAATCCCATATTCAAAATTCTGAACCACTGAAAGTTGCAACATAAGTGAGCACAAGTACCAAGGTCCTCTAACCATAATTATGGTCAATGCTCCTGAGCTCTAAAACAAGACTTTCAAGGAAATATCGCATGAAAACTGTCATATGGTGCGACATTTTCTAAAATTCGTCGAGGAAAAAGTATTACTGATAAGACGTAAACAAAACAAATGAATTAGGGACAATCTAGCCTGTTCATCCATCAGTTTCGTTTTGGAAAATAATGAAAAAAGTTTTATAAAATTTGGTGCCTTTTGTCTATAAAACATTTTGTCGACAGAATGAGGTTGTCTTAGAAGAGATTTATCCTAGACTTGGATTTAAACATTTTACCCAAAATCCGTCGTGACAAAACATAATAAAATTTCTGCATGATTAAGAGTAGTCATTATTTTCTCCGTCAATGTTTTAGGTTTTACGTCATTTGTTTTTTTTTTTTTTTTTTCTCTTTTTTTTATTTTGGCGAGAAAACAAAAACTAGTAAATACAAATGAAGGTAAAAACCTGACGTTACCTACACTAAAAACTGAAAATTAAAGTGCTAAAATCTTCTTTAGTTATTATCCTATCATCCACGCCTAGTAATTCTACGTGACACCCTTCTTTTAGATTTTGCGACAGAAATTCTGCTTAAAGTTCTCCTCTCTTCTATGCCTACTGTTCATCCTGCAAGCTTCATAAGCTTTAATTGATTTCACAAACCTTTCACAACTGTATTAATTATAGGCCGTCAAAGGCGAACAGTAAAAGATACTTAACGATAAATCTGAAAAGGAGTGAAAAGTGGGAATACTGACCTTGTTTTAGTGTCACATCCTAATTTAAGATTTGTAGCTTTTGTTAGTGGGCTGAGAAAAGTGCTTTCTTGCAGGATATGACGCCGTATGAATTGATGAAGAGGTAAAGGTTGTTGCCTACGTGGTGTCACACCTCAAAAGATAGGACAAGGATTAAGTAAAAATTGCACACCGGTTGGAGATGCTAGCCGCCATTAAGTAAATTTGTTTATCATGTCGGAAGGTTAGAATTTTCACCTTCATTATCGAAGATATTACCGCTGTTTTCACCTACATGTTGCGGCTAGGACAGTCGGTCACATATTCACACTGAATTGCTCACAACATCTGTGATAGCGAATGCCTGCAATTTAAACGGGTTCACACATTGTAGTGTCTGCTATTGACAGCTTGTGTAATAGGCCTGTGTGCGAGACGAGAGTGTGCACAGGAAATTGAACTTGGAGCACATTCTCAAAACCGTCCGTCCGCTCTTCATCTCTCTGCAGCCACAGACATTAAATTCAAACTTACAGACTGCAGATGATTTTTTAGTCCATAGTTCAGTGTTACAAGTGTTCGGAGACTTGCAGAATTGTTGCCAGATCCCATGTTCTTGATATCGATATAAAAAGTCTCCGAGGAGAAAGGAAAAATCCAATAAATATGTAAATAAGTAAATACTCCTGTCACTTGTGTTATTGGCACATCTATAGATACGAGCCAGAAATGTTTCTTGCCAAGAACAGCATAAGTAGGGTCTAGTCCTGAAACCGGAATTTTATTGTCTACATTTTTAGCAAAAAAAAAAATAAGCCTAAAAGCGTTTTTTGTATCAATTAAGGGTTGCTTTACGCCGCTGTGTTAACAGCTGAGTATACTGACGTAAAACGCAGTGAGATTAAAATAATTACCGGTGACAAATTATTACATATTTCGGGGAATCTGTGGAATAATATCCGGGCTTTGCATTGACGTACTGATGGAACTTAAAAAATATATATTACACATAGGAGACGATTATTCATATAGTCGCCTTCCGTGCTGCGACTTTCCATAATATTATATTGTGTTATTCAAGGACTGTGTTCGTCATTATTGCTACGTGTTAATACTTCACCTTTATTTTGCATCATCTCAACCGGCAATTTCATCTAAACCTGTGCCCCTGTGCTGGTATATATGCGGGGATCGACCTCCTCTATTTGTACAGTTTGTCGTCAGCATAGCTTCTGGAAAATTTAGGCCCCACAGATGATTAATAATTCCGTCTGCCTATCTGTCTTCCAAGTTCGCTAAACACTCAGTTCTCTGTTCGCTTAATATGTACAGTGTTAATATTTTATTACTTCCTTTGGTCTCTTGCCTCTATCTTTTTAGAAGATTGAAGAGAAAAATAAATAAAAGAAGCGATTCAAGTGGATGAAAGTAAAGTAAAGTTCTGGCGTATTTTTGCACGTCGGTGGACACGTGTATATTTTAAATATACACGTCGCAACGTTAAAAATCTGAAAGAAATGCGCAGTGATACGGTCGTCTAGATCAGAACAGTTCCGTCTGCAGTTAATGTATGTATACAAGCTGCAGGCTACTCACAGAATCAGATATTATAAGAGCATAACGATGCTTACCTACGGAAGTTCAACATTTCTTCCTTGGAGATAAGCAAACAGTGACAGACTGTTAGATGGTTACTGCCATTCCATCTCTGTGAAATATTATTTGCTTATATGATTTACTGAAGAACTCAGTAACAAAATAGTGTAGGCCTAAAGAGGAGTCTCCGTTTGGTTGAACAAAATAATTTGTATATGTCGCAAGTTTTAGTCTATATAATATCATCCATTTCCAACAGGCAGAGTCTGTGATTTTGTTTCGTGTTTAAATCTCCATTATTCAAACGTTGCGTAAACGGTAAAGTTCACCCTATAACCTGCCATTTAATCATAGAGGGGGAACAGAGGAATAGCCCTACTCTTTCTTTAGCCTTGGCGCTGGAAGGGAGTGTGCCCATTATTCAAAGGCGTTTCTTAATTTCGTCGCATACAATAACTTGGGTAGGTAAACAGTATACAGTAGAAACTGCCTTTATTATAGTTATTGTTTTGTTTAGGAAAAACTTATTTCGAGTTTTATATTAGCGTCATTTTCCTAAACAGAACAATAATTATGATAAAGGTAGTCGGTACGCTATAGGAACATAGTGATCACGAAACAGCAATTTATCGTAAACCAAACAACACGTAAAACTGAGATTTCCGAATTAATAAACAGCTGTGTTACAAACACACCTTGTGTCAAAATGTTGTGTCCACAAACAAAAATTGTTTGCGCCTATATTTTCTTAAAATATGACAAGCTTACGGTTAGGTATATTAAAGACGGGTCAAGTTTTTCCGTCTTCTCTAAAACTTTATATCAGTGGGTTGCGATAAATTGCTGTTTTATGAGAGATACGTAACTCTACAGCACATAAAATACACAACAGCAACTTCACGGCATGTCATTGGGTTTTCTTGTTGTTTATAAATAACTCCACAGTTCAGAGTCCTCCTTGAGCAGCTACCACTTCTCCAGAAGGCCAAAAAATTACCCCAAATTTATAGGATGCGAAGTTTCATTACTGTGGTCTTAAGATCTCATTACTCGTTCCTACCGTAGGCCAGTTTAATCCAACATACTTTGTCTCAGAATTTTACTTCAAAATCCAAATTTAGGCTCTCTCTCTCTCAAATAATTGCTCAAATCTATTATTATTTTCTTCGCTTCATTTTGCCCATTTCTCTGCCACTTTGCTTTCAACATTGTGTTCATGCTGGATCGATTATGTGAAATTTTATATTGAGGAGGTTTACTAAAATCTGTTGTCATATTCCCAGTTCGTTTCAACAAGACTAAAATTACAGACACTTGATAGATGATCTGCGTACATTTTTATACCTGGCCAATATTAAGTTTCGTAATTAGCAGAGAGTTATCTGTGGGGTAAGAGCTGAGACCGAAGAAACGATTTTTATAAAAAGACTCAGTTTCACAAGTGAGATAGGTTTCGAGGCCAAAGAAATATTTGAACAAGGAACATCGATGTGTCAATTGTACATCTCGCTTGTGGAGTCTATAAGATACATTGTTGAAATTTGTCATTAAAATAAAAATTGTATTAGTTGTATTAAAATATTCAGAGTTTCAGTGGAAAAGAGCCATATGTTTAACATCTAGTTAAGATAACAGAGCGTAAGTGCTTTAAGTGTTACAAACTGTAGACGTTTCTCAATTCGTACTGTCAAATTCCCATCTACATTTACAGGGTTTTTCAAATAAATAAATAAATATTTTTGAAGCCTTCACGACAGTTGTTTCAATTAACTCGAAGATGTTAAGGTATTCAGAAAAGCATATTTAAATCAAAATGCGTGTTTGATTTTTTTCTCCTCTTGTTCCAAACATTTTTCATACTGTTTCATATTCAGCGACATAGTCTCGAAATACATGTGAAAACTCAACAATATTTGCATGAATAACTTTCGGTAATTTGCCCAGGTTTAACTCAGAATATGCCGCGATCATAAAAGTTAGCTAAACTAACCAGTTACAGGTTTCATCGAAATCCTTTCAAAAGCTCCTAATATTTCCAACCGGAGAGTCGGAAAATCACACTGACGTCGTGCTGACTTCGTGAATATGTTAGGCGCATATCTCTAACTTTTCTCTGTTGACAGGTAAAATGAAAAAAAAATAAGCATCAGTCTCTGCAAGGTGCCATCCGCACACACATGTGACAATGGAAGAATTGACGGTTCGTTATTTGAATAACGTTCACATTTCCTCACATTATTTCGTTACTTTTAACAAAAGAGAAGCAAATGGAGGCATTATGTGTGAGGGAACATTTTTTCCTTCATAAATTACGAAATATTTTTCCGAGATTTATGAAACTTACAACTGAAAATATCCCAGCCTTATTAATTAACTTTCCGACATTGATAACAAGCAAAGGGAGGCTGTGGCTAACGTCAATTAGAGCAAAACTCTTCAAGTGTTGGATTTATATCGTTTCTCTGTTACTTAAATTCGTATATACGCCCTACATTTAAGCTTCAGCAGGCTGCAAAAATCAACATGACAAGTGTCGCAGTTTTAAAAAGAGTTATTTTAGGTACGCTGTGAAAATGATATGAAGACATATTTTAAACTTGTACATGGGATTTTATACAAATTCCCATCTATCCAGAAACATTAAAATTATATCGACTGCATGAAAGTTTGAAGATGTGGGCTACAGCTTGAAAAATCAGGAAATATACTTATACCAGTGAAAACTATGAACAGAAAGGGGTAGCTTACTTGTGCATAATTATTAGATTAGAATTCATACTAGAGTGATTCTAGTAACGAATTCAGGCATAAGAAACACATTTTTGCCAAAATACGTCAAATTTTGCTACATGTTGGGTTAACCTCAAGAGTTGGAAGGTGGGATAAATTGCAGTTTGCGTAAGGGCTGTCTGATATAGAAGCAGATGGTACACAATCGCCGTGTTAGATAAATAAGCAAACTGTACACACCGCAGAGCATGGCAACCAGGTTATTTGGCAAATTCCCCATGGCTGTAGAGACTGGCATCCCACAGTTTCATGAAGAATGATTAACCTTTTAAAGTCTACTGGTTGCATGCACCCACAGGTTAAAAATAAGCTCAGGTTTCATCCATAAAGAATTATTTGCATTGCAATCAACGGATTTCATTATTGATTATATTTATAGCATTCATTTAAAGAGCTGTAGATAGCTCAGACTGCATAAAGTAGAAAACAAATAATAAGCGAATAAAGAAATAAGAAACTTTGGAAGAAAGCGTGGTTTAGTTTGTTGTGTTATCCTGAGATTTGTGTGGAATGACCAAGGAAAACCAAAACTGAAAATCAGTCATGTTAATCGGTCTCTAATTCCAGCCCACTGAATTGTAAACAAACTTCTACATGACTGCAGAAACAAAGGGACAAAGCTTTTGTAAATATGCAGACCTAAATAAATGACAAGCTAGCTTGTCCTTTAGTTAGATTTTCCCACATATAATGACTGAGAAGCCTAGCAGTTATTACCGACCCGCTCTAAGTTCGCCATATGCAAAAGGTCCAGCTGAAAGGGGAAACCTTTCGTAGCATCTACGAAACCACAAACTGAATGGACTTTAGGTATTTGTGGTGTAATATAATATAATATAATATAATATAATATAATATAATATAATATAATATAATATACAGCATCTGAGAGTGAGTGTCGTAAGTGACGTCCTTCAAGAATCAGACAAACTTAACAATTGGCGAACGACATTTTATAATGAATTCGAAAACATTTTCTCGTACAAATTTCTTTAATTTACTCTTCTGTGTGTGGATCACCTGCCTATCAGTAACTCAAATTGCAAGTAATTTCATAATTGTTTAAGCAGTTTTATTTGTACACTAAATTATCTATGGATTGCTTTCACCACTACGTCCTCTTTCACAAAGTCAGTTACAAAACCGTACTGTCACAGTTCTGTGCCAGAGTTCTGGCACAACCATAAATTTTTATTTGCTGAAATGAAGACATGTTGTGGCTACGTTTACAGATTAATATGAAACACCAGTTTCCTGCGGTAACCGTCTTGAGGGTTGCTGTGGACGTGATTCTGAACACAACACAGTTTCATCTATTATTGCTTATGAAACTACATAAAAATCGCTATCACTTATACCTTAAACAATACATTCGAACTGTGTACATGTGTAATCATATATTTGGAAGGAACTGAAGCAATGTAAACACGAAGTATAACTCTGTTACGACACTTTTTAGACGATTCCTTCCTTATACTATAGGTTTCCCCATTACACAAAACTGCATATTTGCGGATAACAATAATGTGCATCACCACAAAAAAACCTGTATGATACTCAGAATTGATATTCATGAGTGACAACAACAACAGCAACACAGCGTGTATGTTACAGCTAGCATAAGGAAGCAAAATATGTGACAGCCTTTGGGTGACGCAATGTAATGTCACGTGGTGCGATAAAGCTACCAGATATGAGTCATAGACAGAATCACAAGAAAGGCGTCTGCTTGGTTCCGCTCTCAAGTACCTCCGTAGTGTGCAGTACGCTAGGTGTGTGGCATTGTCACTGTAGTATGTAGAGTCGGACGGTTACGTTAAGAGGAAAGGTAAAGATTTCTGTATGTTTTTATTAACCACCATGACATACGGTTCATGGAGACTGGGGGTTAAATCTCCCATTCTTATGACCGGCACTACATGGGAATAAGTGGCCACCACCTTCGAAGGAAAAGCCCATGACACCCATTCATCAGGGGACTGAGTGGCCCTCCAGAGTCGGTATGGACAATTTTGAAAAGAGAAAATCTCTTGTCCCTTAAACAAGGCGATCTATTTCCCTCTGTCGACTAACAGCTCTAATGGTGTAATATATATTTATTCCAAGAAAACCATGTACGTCACTGAACTTACGCTTTTAGAGTATATGTCTCATGTCTGACGATTTCGGCGTTCTTATATAATTAAACTGTAAAAAATAAATTTCTAATGTCCATAATTAAACAAATACATTGTACAACTTCATACTATTGTAATTTTTACCACTGGACTTTGTAGCAAGCTAATTTTCGTAATAAATAATAGAGGAAATCAAGACACATTTTAATTTCAATATTTTTTGTCTGAAAATCGTGCCTTTTATGAGATAATGTGAAAAAATTAGAGCTAGACAGGTCACAGATGAAAATAGGGTACATGCGCTTTGCAAGCTGGATACCTAAGGCTACAAACACACAATCAGAATATGTAACTGAATATGAATTGCATTTCCTAGGCAACAATGGTTGCACGAACGCGCTTCAACAAACATTAAACAACATTGCCCGTCTAGTCCACTTTACTGTTCCTTTAGAAAGACATAATTACACTTTACCCACAGTAATCACAGTGTATGCTTATTTTAAAGTGCTGATAACGTACTGTATCTTCAAACGTTTTAATCAGTGTGTTTTCACAAATAGATTTAATTCACTAATTTCGTCACAAAATAACACCCACGCAAATGACAGAATTATAATAATAAATTATATTTTAGTTAACATTTTTTGTAAATCTGTGAAGCAGTTATGGGTCTGTCAGAAATCTCTATTTTGCCCCGTAAGTCTTATGTCACAATACCACAGATTTAAATAACGCAGAAAATTTCGCCTTTTTTGCAGACACCGTCTGATTATCACAAAGTAATAAAATTTACTCTCCGGATCTTATCCACGGAGTCCTTTAATTGCAGCTCACTTTTTTAATTTAATGGACCGGAATCTACAAACTTCATTCCATTTGCCAAAAACACACACATATTCTACACCTACTATGAATCCAACTCTACCCTCGGGAAGGGAGCAGAATAGGCCTGTGGTACAGTGTGCACTGTGTCCTATGTCAGTTCAAGCCTAGTAGAACTTATTATTTCTTAAATATTCCGGAATTTTTTACAAATGTATTTTCACAAACTACAGCAAATGGACAAAAATATGCAAAATCCATAACCTAAATCACGAAAACATAAATCGACTTCTTTCTTGTAGCTACGTCTTGCGAAATGTAACCATTTAAAGAATAAATTTAAATTGAATTATATTTAAAGATGCAGTTCGTACCGTACAGTAAACACATTCTGTCTCAATTATAGAAAACACGCTATGTTCTATAGAAAAATAACCGCTGTTTGTTCTGAGATCCACACAAAACACATAAATGCACTGTGTGCGCAGAACGTAGAATTTATGAATGCTAAACCTGCTGGTATACAAAGCAACCAGTAGTCGTTAAAAGGTTAAACACGGAAATAAAGTTCTGGTGCGTTGTTTAACGACACCGGCAATTGCTAACAGTGATAAATAACGCAAGAGTGTGCAGATTTTGTGGAATAATACTGACGGAGGAAATGTGAAATATTCATTACACTACAAGATAAAATTAGCCCGGTCTGGGATTGAATTCAGTAGGAGAGTTTCATGTGTTTCTTTATGTGTTCAACGGTTTGCATTCTGATCAAACCTTAAGAGTCATTTTTAATTATAGTTTACTGCGTTACCATCAGCACCTAAGGTACGCACAATCAATTTTAGAGTGAACAGAAAATTATGAACAGGAACGGAAGTGGAAAAGTAAGGAAGTCGTAGTGTAATCTGAGAAACATTTCCAGCGTGTATGTATCTGGAGGTGTGAAAAATCACGGAACATCATGCCAGACAATAAACATATGTGTCGGGTTTCGAAACCAGTAAATCAAATACAAATCTGGCGTGTTAAATATTTGACCATCATATTCAATAAATACAAATACCAGTATAATATTCTGAGTGGCTGATATGTTTAAGATCGTAATGCTTATCCTGCCAGTATTTTCAAACTAATAGCAGCATGTTATATTTGAGTGATTACAGACAGCGACCGAAGTTACTGTTAAAATAAAATATACACAGAGAGCAAAACTAACACCATGAATGGTAAAGCCTGAGGAAATGTACGGAAACCTAATTGAGGAACTCTGTTAAAGCCAGTAAGCGATTATAAATATGCACTGTTTTGGGATAAAACCTGACCATTCATAATATGAGCTTCTAACGTATTCACAGAATTTGTATCAGAGTCTTTGGGAGTCACTAACAAGCAGTAAAATATATGGTTAATATTTTATATCCACTATATGTGATGTACGAGGTGACCGCAAGTTAAGGTAGGACGAAAGAGGATTTTATAAGCTTTGCACTTTACCTCCTAGTATTAGAGCAATAAAATAAAAAAGAGAGAGTGAGTTGGAGAGGGATATGCGACGTGCAAGGCTGGCAATAAAATGTTCGTACAAAAATTCTGTTCGGAAAAATCTTATGGAAAGGAACCAATTTTAAATTCTACGTGAAAATACTAAGAAAAAACTGAAAAGGGGTTTAAAAAAGTATGATATGAATTTATTAAGGTAGCTAGCTAAGGTACGGTCAAATGAATGGTTCTTCTGATTACAGTAATGAAACTGCGCTAGTACGCAGGCAGAAAATTTGTCCGGTATTTTAATAACACACTTTTTTTTTCTAAAATGGCTTTTTTTCTTCAACAAAATCGGGTGCGGTGAGGTCAGTGGAATAAACGCGTGTACACAGACACACATACACACAAAAACACGCACGGGCGAATGTGGCAACATATGAGATGTCAAATGCGTGCCTTTTCGTGCAAAACATGCTGCCCTCCTCTTCATAGTGGATGATGGGAACAGGTTCTTATGAAAATTTGGCACTTATCTACCAGACAATAAGGCATAATATTCCAGTAATAGTTATTTACTTTCTTACTTACTCCATGGAGCAGAGTCCTTCTTGAGAAGCTAACCGTTTCTCAGTTAGTCAAGAAATTCCCCTCATTTAATGGAACTCGAAGCTTCATTACCGCAATGACAAGTGCCCGCCAACTGTCCCTATCCTGCGCCAGATCGATTCACTCCATTCATCCACATCCCACTTACTGAATATCCATTTTATTATTACCCTCCCACCTACGTCTGAGTCTCCCATCTGGTCTCTTTCCCTTAGGTTTCCCCAACGAAAACGTGTACGCACCTCGTCTCTGCTCATACGTGCTACTTGCCTCGCCCATCTCATTCTTCTCGATTTCATCACCCGAAAAATATTTGGTGAGGAGTACAGATTATTCAGCTCCTCATTATGTGGTTTTCTCCACTCCCCTGTTACCCCGTCCCTCTCAGGACCAAATATTTTCCTCAGCACCCTATTCTCAAATATCCTCAGCCTACATTTTTCGCTCTATGTGAAGGAAAAAGTTTCACACCCATACAAAACAAAAGGCAAAATTTTGGTTCCGTATATCTTCATTCAACAGCACCAATATTTAAACACCATAAAACAACTCACGCAACATACTCAAAATAATATGCAGAACAAAAATTCGGTGCAAGACAAAAATAAAGAACTGAAGCCGGTCCTATTCTACTACGCAATTTGTATATTTAGATGATCCGATTGCAACATACGAGTACACAGGCCGCTTGTAAGAAACTTTTTATCTAATTGACTATGATATACTATTCCGTTTACTGTCTCTTACCACTTCAAACGTTTTCTACATAGGCCCACTTCAACTTTATATTTGTTAGTCTTTCATAATCTATTAATATATGTATATATTAGCTTAGAAATGTTGAAAACGCAAACCTGACACAGAGGTGTAAAATATACCTCCCTTACATTTTTGTAATCACCCTGATGATGGCTAATATGTAGCCTTTACTTTACTTCTTGAATAATGCTGGAATAATAAGTGCTGTGTTGACTGTTAGCAATAATATATTTGTATTTAATAATAGAAGAGGAACGAATTGCCTTAAAGTAAAGAGAAGGAAGTTCTACAGGTAGTGACAATATCAAAACTCAAATATTCCCTCTCTCTGCCCTCAATTTATTTCCCTCCGGTCCCCTTCTGTCCTAAATCGACCATCCCAAGTCGCTTGTCTCTAGCTAAGGTTACTCTGTAGACTCACTACGACTATTCCTGCGAATAGATTGGTCAGATTGGAGGGGAATATTGCCAGCTCGAGAAATAGGTGGAGGGCATTGATTCTGTTACTTCAGTATATTTAGCTCGCTACGTGTGGTTTCAAATATTACGAAATCGTCGTAGATTACTTAAATGTGACTATAGAGAGCAGTACTGCTGGTACAGACGCCTCCAGTAGCAAACCACTATAAGCCAGTGTGCCAGAGATATTACACATCATACCGGGGACGCGGAGGCAGCAGGCTTCGGAATTAGATCCCCTACGGAGTAATTTCCAGAACTGTAATGAATCCGTTAGATCTGTAGTGACGCAGCAGCGATCATGTCGTTAACCAGATAAAAACAGCGTAAATTCTGCAATGCAATGGCGGAAGGACATATCTAGGCAACGCTTCGATTCGGATAGCCGCAGCCCCTCGTTCTGCTCCATGGAGATTAGAGACACGCTGAAAGCGCTATCAATTTTCGTGAATCCTCTATTTATAAATCAACCACTCGTTAGTCGCGTTCATAAATTTGTTGATTCCGCCCCTGAAGCCGATTGAAAATATCAAGGGATGGTATAAAACATAGCTTGGAAATTCCATTGTTTATCGCTAAACATGTATATTAGACCGTCAATATATGGAAGAATATAATATGTAACTAACATGGGATAAGTGTGAGAAGTCCGCGTCATTTACTGACAAAACACATGCTTCTAACTAGAACTTCCCATGATTTCATATGAGACACATAATTGGAAGTGTATAATTAATTAATTAATTAATTAATTGCAGTAGCATGGAACAGAGTCATTTTTGAGAACCTAACCGGTTCCCAGCCAGTCAAGAAATTCCCCACATTTTATGGAAACCGAAGGTTCATTACCGCATTCACAAGAGCACCCCACCTCTTCCTATACATGAAATAATAGATGTTATCACTCGTAAATATTCGTGCGGTCCTCGGTTTGTGTCTTGGCATAAAGTCAGGTCATCGAGCATATAGTTACGAATAATTTTGTCGGAATTATTTAGGCACCAACTAGGCTAGTAACTTCAAATGAGCCACAAGATTTCCTTTTTAATCATTTAATCCAACTTCATTAAACATCCAGCAGTCAAAAGCTACATATTCTAGTGTATATGTAAACGAAATAGGAGTTAATCAAATTCAGAATCACACTTAAACAAGGAGTTTACCAGGATGGTGACGTTTTACACGGTGCTGATAAAGGACAAGATACAAGTCTTAGCTGGAAAATTAGGATATTCTAAATGTAATGATTGATTTCTTATGGAATGTGCCGTCGTGTAGTGTAGTAAAAATATACCAAAGTGTAGAATATGCCTGCCTCTTCCGTCAGAAGCTCTCACAGACATTAGACCCGAAAATTCTTATAGTTTTTAGCTAATTGTGGATTTATTTGTTTTTTTTATGTGGACTGCGCGTAAATTCTCGAAGTAAACTCTGACCACATTCTCGACATTCCTTTCCAATTTACCCAACACAAAAAGACTCTCATCACAATTAAATTAGATAACTAATCATGTAGCTGGAATGTTCCTAAATAAGTCACTAACAAATAACGAAGAAGGTATACGTTGGTTACAGCTCTTGCAGTAGAAATTATTTCACGTTTCAGCGCCTCCCACGGTTTCATCGCCTTTTGCTGGCTGGTGTTGATAAGGAAGGGAGACGGTGCAGTGCGCCGAGCCGTCTCGATGCAAATGCCACAGATATTACCAACAGCAGACCTCATTTTAATGGAATAATAACAGCAGAGGGGATCAACACACTTTCTCGCAGTTCGATTTGGTTACGTGACGACTGAAAAAACAAATGAAGGAGGAATAAGGAGGAAGAGAAAGGGACAAAAAGGAAGCGAATAATTCGAAAATATTAGCCTTTCTTACTCTGTGTTTTTACCTAGCGTAATGTACACAAAAATTTAAATTTTGTTTCCTGCTTCACGGTTTCCTCTTTTGTGTTAACGAACTAGTTTCTTGGAGAAGAGGCTGACGTGAGTGGTTAATAGTTAGCCAGTCAAAAAATTCCCCGAATTTTGTGGAAATAGGAAATTCCATATCATATTCAAAACAGCATACAGCTGGAATCTATCCACACACGCACAGATCATCGCCACACTCTCCCATCTTCCTTCTTCAAGATCGCACTCAATATTATATCTCCATCTCTGCCTAGAACTTTCAAGCAGGCTTTTTTCAGATTTTTGCTTCAAAACCCAAGGTATGTGTGTCCCTGTCACAAGAGCATACAGTGTCATCCTCTTTTTTTTGAATTTTGCCTTGTCCTCCAGAAAAGGAGTATGGACGCCAAGATGCCAGGCAGCCAAGTCTGTGAAATAGGTATGAAAGAAACGTTTTCTTGACTAATAGTAGAATTCAATGCATATTTGTCATTTTTAATCAAATACCAGGCATATATCTCCTTTTCTCAGTTTCAGGACATTTATTTTTCGTACTGTTGGCTACTGTATAGTACGGTAACGGTTAAGCAATCTGTACAGGGCTGGACAGGCTCTGAGGATTCCAAGGGGTTGAGACTCCCAGATTTCTAGACAGTTGGCACATGAAGATGGTAAGGTTATCAGCCTTAGGCACTAGCCGCCTTTACCCCTCAGGAAATTTTCCTGGTACTATTTTTCTGTTAGAGGCTGAGTCAATCGCAGGATCATAGTGCGGCCGGAAGGATTACATCCATGAAAATTTCCAATGACACCATACGGAATCGAAACCCAGACCTTCCAGCTTAGAGCAGTACCTCAACTAACTGCACTAACGCGTGCCCCAGTGAACATATAGTATATTTTCATACTGAGAAAGCAAATAACTATGTTGATTTCGCAGAAACAATTCTTCTTTTAGTACACATATTGGTGAAATGCTGAAGCTAATCAAGTATTCAACTAATCAGCATATAGTCCTATGGTACAGTACAGAATAAGCAGACACCAATTATAGCATAAAATGAAGAAAAAGTGCATTCCTAGCTAGTTATTTCACGAAACGACCACTCGACTTCATTTAAAACATAGAAAGAAAGGAAAACATCTACAGCACATAATCCAGAACAATGACCAACTTAAACTAGTTATTCCAGATAATGATTTTTATTTCATAGAAAAATATGCCGACCGCAGTTAAAGAATACAGTAAAGAACTATTAAATAATTTAATTAGTTATTTCATAGAATAACAAACTTCTCCAAACTAAACTAAGCTTACTTTACCTAACCTAACCCACAGGTTAGGTTAGGTTAGGTTACATTAGTTTAGATAAGGTTAGGTTAGGTTAGGTTAAATTAGATGAGATTAAATTAGGTTAGGTAATCTGGGATAGTTTATAAACAGTTCCGAGTCGTTATTCCGTGAAAGGACTAGCTAAGTTCTAAATGGTTCCTTATTTTATGCATTAAATGAGGTCGGGACGTTACTCTATGAATTAACTTGCCGTTGCTCTCCAATAACTTGTGTCGCTCGAGTGGCTGAAGTGACATGTCACTGACAACAATGTTGATAACGATTGGAGCCTTCAGGGACGTGACGTCACGTAGTCTGACAAATGTTTCCCAAAGTTACAGATGAACCTTCTGCCTGCATTATCAGATGCAGCACATTTCACCGGAACTTCTGTACACTTCAAGCAGATACGCTGTAAAACAACACACAGAAACAGCAAAATTCATAGTCACCACAGCGAGAGTTTCGGAAATTAAATTTCACGAAGTCTTGAATAAACAGAGCTATGGGATATTTATCTTGGTATTTAATCAACTTGATGCACAAAATTTGTTTCACAATAAGTTTTATTTCATGCCTCTACATGTTTCGAGCACATGTGCTCATCATCAGGAGATCAAAATTTCGTTACACCTATAGGTGTGATGATACCAGAGGCTGTGTAATGCAATTTCGACCTCCTGATGATAAGCACATGTGCTCGAAACATGTAGAGGCATGAAATGAAACTTATTGTGAAACAAATTTTGTGCATCAAGTTGGTTAAATACTGAGATAAATATACTGAGATGCAGCACGGTCAGCAAAACGTCAAACGCTATGGGAATTCGGTAAGAATACACTTAGGATATTTCAGTCAATTTCAAAGGGCCCACAGATTATTTTACGAACATTTCTGGCAAAGTAACGTAAATTAATTTCGCAAAAAAAGAAATGTCATTCCCTTTGTTGCATAATCACATAAAAATTTCAGAACATTTGTGGTTTGTCTTACCGACCCGAGGAATCTCATTTGTCAAATCGTACGGATGGCTATTAAAAGAAGGCAGCAAAATGATTCATAATACACATACATACATACATACATACATATGTTAATATGTACATACGTACAGTTGAAAACGGTTATAACGAAATCAGTTTATACGACACCTCATCTGTAACGACGGATAATCTGTGGTATCAATTAATTCCCCAGTTAGCTATAACATTGTACTACTTGGTTAAATCGGTTAGAACAACATTCATTTATAACGATACAAAATCTTTCATGATGTTTTAACCAAGTTAGATTTTATATATATATATATATATATATGTCTTCTTTTATGAGGCCATTTGGTCTACCTTACATTTCGTCTTAGAATGAAATTCCCTTATCTCAGTTCACGGTACTCAGACTCACGTTACATTCCGCAGAGAATTCACAGACGGAGCAACATTCTCCAGACATTACTGTCTGTGACGTGTGTCAGGAGGTGGCGTGTTCGAATCTCCGTCAGGACATCTTTCAAGAGCAAATTTCCATTATACTTTTTAATAATAAATTAAGACAATAATAATATTCTATAATATAATAATTATATAAATGGTAAGAGACAGTCTTTAAAACAAAATGTTTCAACCAGAGAAAGGCACTTTCAGATTTTCCTATAACGCAATAAGTTTCGGTTTTTTTGGTGTACCATGCGTACAGGGTAGCTTTTATCCGTTTACGTTACATAAATAGGTCAGGCAGTGTACGTGTAACGTAGCATTGAGGCGAGTTGGTGCAACCGTTGTTGCAGTGGAAAAGCAAATACATATTATAAGTGTGTGTTTGTAGCTTTAGGCATCCAGCATGCAAGGCGCATGCGCCAAATTGTCATCTGTGGTCTGCCCAGATCTACAGAATTTTCCACATTGTCTCATAAACGGCACGATTAAAAAAAGTTATTAAACAAACACATAATGTGTGGTTTAATTCCCTCTACACACGTGTGAAACATTTTTCATTCTAAGAAGAACTGAGCGAGATATTATCAAATATGTTTATTGGTCTTCAAGTAATGTGTCCGTAACTCTTGTCACGTTTTAATTAAACCTGAATTTTCTCGACAGAGTTTCGAAAAATACTAAAGTTCAAATGACATGACAATCCGTCCAATGGAAACCGAGTTGTTTCATACGTACGAATAGATGGGCCGACGGAAAGGCAGACATGACGAAGCTAAGAGTCGCTTTATGCAACTCTGCGAACGCCCCTAGAAAATGAAACCTTATTACCATATAGGAAAACCTGTGTATGACCTACTCATGTTGAATCATTTTGTTTTAAAAACAATCTATTATTGTTATGTTCATTACATTACTACACAATAATAAAATGTTGTTGTGCAAGATAACCTGCGTCTCCACTTAGGTACTCCGTCACATAAATAACGAGAGGCAAAAAATAAGAATTATACTAAACCTCCCATTTATCCACATTCCTGTGGTTTTCTAAACGCGAGTGCTAGAATATAAACAACAAAGACGTCTACAGTCGGTTCCTTTCGGATTACTTCTAATTTACAGCACAATAAGCAGTCTCTATTAACATTAAATTAAATTTTCAACTGTCAATGTCTGTAAAAATAACACGCGTTTTTTACATCCTGGTTACGAAGCTACGCGTCTTCGTGAAGAATTTCCAAGGGGAAAGGTGGAAGCATATCAATTATTTAGGCACTTTCGCAAAACTGCAGACTATTAGCGTCATCATGTCGGTCCGTCTGTAATACCGCACGGAACAACTCGGCTACCATTGGACGGATTTTCATGAAAGTTGATTATTGAGTATTTTTCTAAAATATGTCGAAAATTTTCAAGTTTAGTTGAAATTTGATACGAATAACGGGCACTTTACATGAAGACCAATGTGCATTTTGGATCTTATCTTGCTCGGTTCTTCTTAGAATGAGAAACTTTTCAGATGAAAATTGTACAGAAAATGAAAAGCACATTGTATGTTCAGAAATGCTTTTTTTTTCGAAAATCTTGCCGTTTACGAGATAATGTGGAAAAATATTGTACAGCCAGTCAGGCTACAAATGACAGCTTTTCGCGTGAGCATTATATGATGGATACCTAAGGCAACAAACACACTCTCAGAATATGTAATACTTATTGCTTTCTACTGCAACAATGGTTACAAGAACGCCTCTCGATAATACTTTCTAGTACATTGTATTGTTAATCACCTCTCATACAAAAACGATTCAATTTGTCAGCTTGTAATGGAGTTTTAAATTGTCCTTATTCCCATTCAGTTGACAGTAGGCAGAAAACCCATGGCTGACCTGCTTCTTAAAGCCTAACCACATCGACGGAGCAGAGTTCTTATTTACCAACTGCAGTCTATCTCATCGGCCGCCTGTTCATTATTGTCTCCACACCAGCTATCCCTAAGAACCTATTCTGAGCCACCTTTATTCAGGGAACACAAATTCTGTTTAATATTTTTACTGATGAAATAAAGAAAAGACCCACACAGCTCAGTACTATAGTGAATAGGTTAGACGCTGATCAGCTGAAACATGTGATCAATACATGGGCCAATAAAATCATTTAATAAAATCAAAACACAAGTACAAAACCGGGGCGTCATCCCCAGGGGGCCTTCTAGGATATAGGAATACAAATCCAACACCTTGATCTGGGTATTGATCGCATGTAAGAGTTTCATATTTTTCATAAATTGTATTGTATTGTCTTATATTAAGTACATTTGTTGGTTAATATATTGATTGTAATATATACACAAACGGGGAAGATAAATTTGTTTTCTCTATAGCACTCATCCTGGCTACGAAGCCCACAATACCTTCTTCAAAAACAATCTCGTCTGTTTCCCAGAGGTAAAGCGTCAAGAGCGTGAAGCTGAACACACCTCCATCTAGTGTCCGAATACTCGTTCACGGCGTGCAACCTTTATATTTACTAATATACATGTATATTGAATAACGTACGAATTAGGGAGAACATTAAGTGTAAGGACACCTATATTAATACGCCTTTATATTTCTTTGCCTGGAAGGACTAAGGCAGACACGAAATGCATGATAGCAGATATGTGGACCACATTGTGAAGACCACGAACTCCGAACACGAGAGAGGCTAATTCCTCGCGCGGCAGCGACATTTGTTAAGAGTTAAATACAAATTCGAATCGAATTTCATTTATCTGAGACATATCTTAATATCACTGCGCTATCTTAGCACTTGTTTACAAAGGGTTATCTGTAACAGAATTCTATTTTGGAATTCATTGCCTCCGCGTGTTCTGTCGATTCGCTCTTTCGTGATTCCATCACTTGCCTGTAACGGTAAGACTGCATACCTGAAGTTTTTGACTGTGTAGTCTCCTCCATTACATATTTTCTTTGAGAGTCAACAAATACTGTTATTGCCTTCACTGAGAATCTTCATCTAATATTCTGCATTTGGGGTTTTCAGTTTATTTAAAGGGTAAAAATTTCGCATTTCTAAAATGTAATCGCTTGTCCTGTAGCAGCTTTTGAGGTTTTACAAAACGAATATCGACTATTACCTTCACGAAAGCAGGGCCATCTGCAACCAAATCCTTTTATAGTCATTATTATTATTATCATCATCATCTTCCAACCCCATTCGAAGGTATATGGGCTATAGAAATGATTTCTTTCTTCAACCTAGTTTTAAACGGCAAAGACATCGCCTCATTGCTTTAAAATTTCTAGAGAAATGCAGTTCATATTTCACTCCCAGAGTAATATTAACTTACACCATCACATCTCGCGCTGAAAAAACGCAGTAGAATATGACTTATGCAATATGATATCCGCCAGGATACTGGAAATGTTATGTTTTCTAAGATGGAAACACCGAAGAATATCACAGCATCTGCTTAACGAGTCAAAACGCTGCTCTTTGTACAGGGCACATATACTCTTTCACATACACAAATCATTGAAGCGGATATTAGATCTGGAATGTCTCAGAAGGTGTAGTGACTGGCTATGGAATGGGGGGGACAGCAGTTGACCACTCATCTCCACTTATTGTCAAAAACAAATAAGCAAGCAGCCATACTCCAAATTCACACAATTAATACATGGTTTGATGCTTAAATAACAACTTGGAACCTAAAGTCCGTCCGGATAATGCATAGGCATAATCACCTCTGATCAATTAGACCAGAAAAGAGCCATTTAAAACAAAGCACTTAACCTAGTATTTTCCTCCCTTAGTAAATGAACAAACAAACTATTGGCAAATAAGGAGAGATTTCTTGTGCAAATCGGCGTTTACGAATAATCATAAATTACCTTTATTCACAAAAAAAAGCTTCACTGGTCCTTTTTTAACGACACGTTATATCAAAATAAAGTTTTATTGTACTGCAGAAATAAATATTTTCAAATGAATCTCTCTCTAGCCCTGAGTGGCTGTAACACAAATGTGTCTGACAGCCACCTATAATTGCAAAATGAACTTTGAGTACAGTGTTTAACAAAAACAAATTATTCATTAAAACTTGCAGTTTCTATGTGATATTTTACTATGACAATGTATTGCCTGGTGATCATATTAGCTTATTAATAAACGAAGTACATCGCGACGTTTCACAGACTCCATCAAAGAGCACGAATGACTTCCTACATTATGCGCTAATGAATTATATTGTACACAACGTGTTCATTGTCATTATAATAATTATATTATATATAATTTTCATTATAATTATATATATTATATAATATATATTATAATAATAATTATTTTTATTATAACTATTTTTACAAAGGCTATTTGCCTCTTTTTTGTTGTCTTATACGTTGTTCAGAAAGACTATGCAGATTCGACAGAAGATGGCTTACTCGCTCCATATTTAGTTTTTGATCTTTTGTTAAATTCGCGCTCCACGAATGTGGTTGCCAGAATAGCGGGAAATTTTTGCAAAGAGCACTCAAGTAATTTCTCCCTTTTATGCAGAGAAACGAACTGATACGCGCTTATTTTAGGACATTTGTTGTCCACGGATGATTCTCGAAATTACGGAGAATTTATGCGTAAATTTATTCCAAAATTTGTCGCCCTGCTAGCGGAGAGACGGATATGGAGAACTCGGGCACCCTTAATATCCTGAGTATGAAACGTTAGTTCGCAACTTTCAGAAAATTTTCTAGTCGCAAAAACAAATTCATTGGAACAATATCGATATCTTTAGGTTTATTAGTGGAAATTAATTCTACACAGAGAATCTTTTTGTGTTTGCACGCTCCTCAGCAAATAATACTCGGGTGATCAAATCAAGATGAATGAGATGGGCGGAACATGTGCCAGGTATGGGAAACAGAAGAAGTGCCTGCAGGGTATTGATGGGAAGACCTGAAGGAAGCCTCGGTGTAGATTGGAGATAATATTAAAATGGATCTTCAAGAATGATACGACGAGCGCTTTTTGGTGTGACAATGAACTTTCGGTTTCCAAGCAACGAGGGGAATTTCTTAACTAGCGTAGGACCGTTTGGCTTTGTAGGAAGGATTCTGCTCCATGGTGTTATGTAGTAAAATTGACGAGTGGAATAAAGTCAAACGTTTGTAATTTTTTTTAACAGATATAATTTTATGTACAAAATCTCTATGAAATGATTTGGAAACGTTAAAACTGGTAACTGGGGACGATGCGAATTAAAATCTTTGTCACAAATTTAATGAACCTCAAATCGATCAAATTTTTAAACTCTTAATCCTGAAATCCATACACACAATTTTTTAAATTGTGTTCATATTTCAAAGAAAAATAAATACACAATTAATACACCAACTAATGCACTTATATAAAAGTTACACATTAAAACACTAAAACTGCTCCGACATGTTTCGGTCCTAAGACCAACATCAGGGAGCTATATTTTCCTTGCTACAGTCACATTAAAAATAGTCACTGATTAACTTCGTTGTACAGAATGCACATCCGTAGCAGGGCACTCTTCGCAACATATCCTTACATAACACGGCATGCTGCTACAACACCCTATAGTACAACGAAGTTAATCAGTGACTATTTTAATGTGACTTTAGCAAGGAAAATATAGCTCCCTGATGATGGTCTTGGGACCGAAACATGTCGGAGCAGTTTTAGTGTTTTAATGTGTAACTTTTATATAAGTGCATTAGTTGGTATATTAATTGAGTAACTCGACAACATGCACGGCGTAACAATGAAAATGGAAAAAAAAATTGTCCATTTACAAAACTTTAACACCCTCTATTTTCAACATTCTACAAACAAATAAGCCGGTCCTAGTGGCCGCGCGATCTAAGGTGTAGGTCTGCGACCACTTGTTTCCTGAGACTGCGGTTTCGAAACCCCCCCCCCCCCCCGGGGGGCACAGGGTGCTGTCCCTTAATTATATTACTGCTTTTCCAGGAAACCCGC
>Ga0123352_10003591_pt1 | contig 22508 bp, 14 predicted proteins | sample TergutLab28metaG_FD_89700 | JGI IMG/M metagenome (GOLD analysis project Ga0123352, IMG submission 89700) | Labiotermes labralis P1 segment gut microbial communities from Petit-Saut dam, French Guiana - Lab288 P1 | ecosystem: Host-associated > Arthropoda: Insects > Digestive system > Gut ...
AGGACTCAGCACGGAATAGTTCACAAATTAGTATCATCTATAACCTGTTTGCTTCTGATGTATGTGCTGTAGATTTTTTCATTGTATAGCCCTGCAAAACTATGGTCAAAATAAACACAACGAGTTCTCCTTCACCTTCAGTTACAATGCTCATTGGCAAGTTAACACTTTGACTTGCACATAAAAAATTAAAGAATTTTGGATTAAAATCATCCAGGTTTGTTCCTGTTAGTCTTAATAGGTCTCTTGGGAATTTGGATTACAGATATGTAGCATGCTGAGCATCTGATAAATTCACACCTATAAACTCTGTCACTAATTCCTTGATGAACACTGAGATAGTAATGATTCTTGATAAAATGTTAACTCATGCATTATTTTCATGGAATATGGAATAAAAGTTGAATGCAGTGTGGCAACACAGGATGTAGATATTTAATTATGTGTGCCAAAAACAACAGCGTGTAGGAAAGTTAACCCCAGCTGCCAGGTGGACTACTGCCAGTGCAAAGCATTTTTTGTACATATTTCTCCTTAGAATGTAAGATAACTTGGCTAGACCGTTCACCAGAAGAACTTCTTTGCCGTCAGGTTAACTATTACATTCTCCGTCAGAGTGGTGGGTGATCAGTATATCATCCATGGCATCTTCAACAACTCCATTCTTTTCTAGGTATTGTCTTTTGAAGGATTCATTATGTTGAATGAAACCACTGAAATCATCCTGTGTTACTTTCTGTATGACACCATTTACTACATGTGCAGAGGCAGATCTGCTGTAACATATATTTCCCCTGACAATAATGTATGTTCAGTGGGATTGAGGTCACATACGCGACACAAGTAAATGAGGTTGCCATATGTGCAGCCTCTTTGATTGCATTTCACTAAAAAAAAATTCTCTCTTCTTCATTTCCTTTTCCTTTCTATCACTTTTCTTTCTTCTTATTATTTCTGTTTTCAACATTACCTCCAACACTTAGTAACTTATACCTGCTTACTACAAGGAAGTGTAACATCCTAGTGCACTATTAAGGCTGTGTACTGAAGTGGCTTTATCAATAGTGGTAATAAATGTCATATGTGTAGTTCATAAAGTTTTGTCATTCCTGCAGCACCTATTTGTTTGCCAGAGTGTGTACTCCTGGCATTAAATTTTTACTCTTTGTTTTGAGTTAAGCTATGCACCTCAACCTCTTACACATTACATTTACCATAATTAGTTAACTTGTCATCCAGCCATGTAATGTAATGTAACGTAATTTATTTGCATTCTATAAATCCAAATTAGGATCCAATCCTGTGGATATAGACATAGTCACATACATACCATCTAACATAATATATATAGTGTTGGAAGAATCTTAGCAATAAATAAAAAAAATACAATAATAAAACACCTAAAACCAATTTTCAATTCAGTTTCAGATCTCTGACAATTAAAATATTCTTCCCTATTATAACAGGAGTTTATGAGTAAAAACCTCTTTAAAGCATTCCAAAACAGTACTATCTCATTAGCTAAGTCTTTGATATTGTGAGGAACGTTGTTAAAAATTTTAATTGCTGAATAGTACACTCCCTTTTGGAACTTTGTTAGATTAGCTGTGGGTGGATGTAAGTTGGTTTTAAATCTTGTGTGAATACTGTTGATCTGATTATTTGTATAAAATAAATGTTTGTTTCTTATAACAAATATTGATAATGTGAAGATACAATCACCCTTTTTTGAATTTTGAAAATCTTATCACTTTATGGTTGATTTCCCCAGAAAATTATCCCATAACATGCGGTAGTAAGTGTAAGGTGAGGACAGGATGCATGAGTCTTGAACATGGACTTCTTGTAGACATTGTCTGGCTCCTTACTTCTTTTAAACAGGTGATAATATTTTGCTGTTTTTCTATGCAGCAAGAATCATTTCAAGACAAACTGAAGAGTCAAAAGGAAGAAGAATCAAACATACAACATGAAATAGATGCCTATGATAAGGAACTAAAAGTGTTTGCTACCAAAAAAAGTACTCTTCTGATGAGGATTGAAAAATGCCATGAAAATATTGATAAATTAGGACCGATATCTTTACAAGAGCAAACAAAATATCGGAATATGAGAACCATAGGAGTAAGTATGCTTTTGTAATTTTGAAATTAAGGTAGGAGCATGCTGGGGCCAATTTGCTCTGGTGCAACTGAAGTGGTACAATGTAAACAATGTATAACAGAGATTCATGTGTTCTTCCCAGCTGCCATCCTCAAGCACATTCATTGTATTGTACAGTTTAAACTTCTATGATTTACCCAAGTTGTTTAGTGAATCTGTTTCAGTGTTGCACTATTTCGCACATTGCAGTCACCCTTATCAGGTCGATGGTGAACGCAATGAGTGAAATACTGCAACTGCTTCAACACATGAATTCTGAGCTGGTTGATAGCAAGTATTCTCTGAATTTAATGTCCTCCCATACAGTAAGGTACTACTTCCATAGCATATTTAGTTATTACGTGTTGTTGTTTTCAAACAACCTTCTCTCCCTCTAAAATAAATAAATAAATACATAAAAGCATTAAACAAGAAACATAAAGTTTTCCTTCTATTGGTGTTATAAAATGTAATAGTTTTGGACAACATATTTGTGGAACTTAATGTGCTTAAGTAAGAAGCTCAAAGGAAAATAGACGCTTTTGTTAATGGGTTTGCATGGTTACAATTGTAATAACAAGAATTTTACACAGGAATAAGTGACTTCATTTAGGATACTGTGCCATGCCCTTGTTTTATTGATGAACCATTGTTTTCATATTAACCAGACGGGAAGTTAGCATTTCATGTGATTGTCTTTTGGCTTTCAATTTCAGGCTATGAAATTACTAACAGAAGTAAACAAGGATCTGAAAAGATTTCACGGAATGAACACGCAGGCAGTGTTTATGCATAAAGAATTACTGAACAAGGAGAAATGTGTCAAGTCAAAAATGGAGAAGTTGGGCAAAGGGTAAGATTTTACAAGACAGTATTTTCCTTTCCGCAGGAACATGCCTAAGAAATTTAAGTGACTGAAGAATTAAGAGTTAACTACACATGGAATTGTCACCTTGCACCCTGCTTGAGAAAGATGTTGTTGCAATTAGGAAGGAAATAATTTTTAAGTTTGGTTTTCTTACATTTTGTATATCTATACGTGTATATTTCACATTCGTTTTAGTGACAGTGCTGTGGTTTCATTATAAACAATTTGCTAAGTTACAAATGACATTGGAGATGGGATAGCTTCATTCATATAGTGACTAAGTTACAGGCCAGTAGTGGCTGGGGCAAGAGAGTTGTCTGTTCTCCAAACCATCCATACCATGTCTGTGGTCCATACAGCATCCTGTTCAGTTAGTACTGGATGCTGTATCCCCAGGTGTAATGTGGCTGGGGAATTAAGTCAACTTCTTGCCCTCTTTTTTAGTATTGGAATTAAAAATGAAGGGAGCCATACCTCTAGTACTTTATATGCCTTCGTGGCATGCACAGGGACAACTTTACCTTTACTTTATCTAACAAATGACATTAGTATGATATTGGCAGAATGTTTCAGAGTCATTCAACTTGTATAATCCATTTTACAGCATTTTAATTAGTAGTTGCTGGTGAGACTTCATGATGTATATAAAAATATGTCAGGTGGTACTCCCTTATGTGTCCAATCATATGTTGTAACCAACTTTTTAAGACAACGTGACATATAAAAAATCACCTCATTTTTGGAAGTGCCTTGAAGGAGCAGGATCTGTGAGGGTTCGGGCATTCTGGGGTATGAAATTGCACTGTTGGGTGAATGGTTTGTGTTTGGAAGAATCATATTGCCTTTGTCTTCAAGGATCAATCACTCTAAGTTGAGCTTAAGACTGCTTGATATCAGGAACCACTCACCAAATGATACATCATCACATCCCAAAGGCCTGAATCCTCAGCAACACCACTGTGAAAACCTCAAATCCAAAATGACCAGTATTTTTATTGGTTATAAATATATATTTCACAGGCATTAGGGACCCTTCAATTGATATTACTCTTTGGCTGCATTCTGCCAGCAGCTAAGTGACGGCCATGCAGATTCATGCATGGGGCTAACAACAGTGTGAATGTATACATATCCTTTGATGATGTAGCATGTTACACCTCCAATAATATACACTTTTTTAGTGTGGTGGTTTTCTGCAACAGGAAATATGTATGTATGTATGTATGTATATATATATATATATACTGCACACCCAAGAGCTGATGACACTTTTCAGTGTATGAGGTGTATTTAGGAATATTTTCTTTCAGTGTTGCTGTCCTTAAAGGAACCAAAAGCAGTGGATTAATAGCTGAGAAATAATTTAATAATTAATAATTATTATTAGTAATTATTTAATCATTTGTTTGTGCACCATATCCAATTCATATTTTCCCCCCACATCATACATTAGAGAAATATGAAGGTGGGCTGAAAAGTTTTTCCTACAGCTAAGTGAAACATGAAGGAATAGAGATGTATAAGTGAAACAACAAAATAAATAAATGTACTTTTAAGCTTTATTTACAACAGTGCATAATCACTTTTTGACATAATCTTTTCCAACTTCAATACGTTTCTGCCATCATTTGACAAGTGTTTGAGTTCTCTCCTTAAAAATTTTTTTTTCTTTCTCCCACAACCATTGCCCTTGACTTCTTTATCAGAACTGAAAATTTAGCCCCTGAGGTCTTCCTTTGGTTTGGGGAACAAGTGGAAATCGCTAGGAGAAAGATGCAGGCTGTAGACTGGATGTGGTAGCACTGTAAACCCCAAACATGCAATTGCATCACTTGGCAGCACTTGTGTGAGGCCTGGTATGGTCTTGCTGAAGCAAGATGTCATCCATTTCTGTCCCCTTCCTCATTATACATTTTTGAGATTTTTTGGGGTTTCAATATAGCATTCTGAGTTCATTGTTGCACCTTTTCCAGTAAGTCAGTGAGCACAGCACCATCAGAGTTCCCGAATACCGTCAACTCAACTATTACAGCAGAATTTATTTTGCACTACCGATCATTTATGGCAGTATTCCATAGACTATCTTTTGTTCTCAGGATCACAGTGATGGACCCAAGTTTCACCACCTATCACTATCCACCACAGAAATTCCTCACCTTTCTCTTCAAAATGGCCCAGAAATATCCTTGAAACAATGACTCTTTCAGCTGGCATCTCATTAGTCAATTTTCGCAGTACCCAACGAGCACAAGCTTTTCAGAATCCAAGACGGCTGATAATGTGGCCCACTCTCTCTTTAGAGATTCCCAGTTTCTCTTTGATTTGACAGTTTTCTCAACTCATTTCTTCAACATGTTCCTAATGAGAGTTAGTTCCCATCACTGCCTCCCCGACCTTGTTTTTCACACAAACTTGATCCCCCATTTCTTGCTTAAACTGCAGTACCCAACATCTAACTGTGCTTACATCAACACATTTATCCCCAGCACACTGCCTGAATACTGCAATGAATGTCAATAGGAAGAATTTTTTCTGCAGTCAAGGACTCAATAACAGCACGTTTTTTGAACCACACATCCTCACAGCCCTTCATTTTGACTGGCACCGAACTGGACTTTTGGAGAGCTATTGGTTCAAAGTTACGTATGGTGGATGGGAGATAACATGTGACTGCGTGGAACAAATTTTATCCAGTTTTCATTACTCTAATAAAAAATATGGCAGAGGAGGCAAAACATTTCAGCCAGTCCTCATATTTATGTACATAATAATGCCATCATTTACACAGTTACAACTTTGTATTAATACTGTATTTATTTGCAGAAGTATACACTTTGGCAGGGACAATTTGGAAGTAGGAATGTTCTTGAAGCAAGCTTCTCCTGCATGAATCTGAAGCATTACTGCTTGAACAAGTCTGCTCTGTAAAATAAGTTTTAAGATCTCCAAGTTATATAATGTAACATTTTATAGTAAGTTTGTTTCATCCACTGATATCCTGTTACCTGCCATATGACTGTCTCTGTTTTTATTTTTTGTTAAAGGTACAATCGTGCTTTGGAATTACTGGATGGTTTAGAAACACAAAAAAATGATGCAGTTCTGTTTACAATCCGACAATCCTCAGAGAACTTCAGTAAAATGTTCAAGAAGCTAGTACCTACTGGTCGTGCCCAGCTGACAATGAAGACCTCAGAAAATGAATCGGTTCCTATCAAAAACGTGAGTAATTGTGAATTTTCACACAAGTGGACATTCTCTAAATGCAGTATGGTATTATTTTGCAACCTTTTATTAATCTGCTTGGGAACAACATTGTCTCAAGACATTTTCCAGGTTACTGTGTCATAGTTGGTATACTGTGTACTTCATCTTGTCACCAATCTTGGGCATTCAAAGAAGTTTTTGATGGGTTTAGCCACTTACTATCCTTCATTTGGTGTCAAAGTCCTAAATGTGTTTGATGGAACTCCATGCTTTTGTTAATATTATGGTGTTGTATTTATACAGAATGATATATTGGACATATGTGTAGGAGGAACTGAATCCCATCTGAAATACGTAGTAGAGTATACACAGAATTGTCGTGAGAATGTACAGTATTTAATGTATGTTTAAGGAAATGGAGAAGATATCAGAGATACAGAAATGTAATTTGGGACTTGTGGGACTGTTATTGTGATTAGTACACTCAGAGTAATTTGATGTATCACACTATGCACAGTTTTATATGTAAGTTATATTTTATATATAGACTATGAATATCATGTGTTTATGGCGTCTTATGGTGTTTTATGCTGTTACTTTTTTTAATGAAGAAATATGTTGTATTCTTGTGTCAGAAATTATGAAGAAGCTCTACAGCCAGAAAACCATTTTGCTGTAAACTAATTTTATTTGAATTTTTTGAGTGCCTGTGCAGTGTTTTACTGAAGACTATATACAGTCCATGTACTGTATTGATTATTTTAATGTAATTTCTAACATGATCCCCTTTGTTTATAGGTTACTGACATCAGCACAATTAAAGGAATTGGAATTTCAGTCTCTTTTGATACTAATGGCACACAAGTACATGAAGTGAAGGAAATGTCTGGAGGAGAAAAATCTTTACTTGCTCTGACACTTATATTTGCATTGCAGAAGTGTTCTCCTGTTCCATTCTGTGTCATCGATGAGGTGGACGCAGTATGTACCAATGTTAAAGGTTTATGGCATTTCGCAGGAGTGTATGGTCATATTGGTTATTTGTACATCACTTAAACTATTCTTTTTACACATTCCATTAGTAAGTCATGCATTCAACTAATTTTTATCAAATTTATGTAAGAGAATGAAAAATTTACACATGTTAATGGGCATTTTTCCCTGTTAAGTATATTTGCTTGTAGTAAAAGGCTAGCCTTTTGATAGTCACACAGTTTGGAAATAATTTCTGTGCATTCTTTTTGCTGATAAAGTTTCCACTCCCTTCATTTTATGATACATAACCTGAAGGTTTCATGTGTTTGTAGTTTCTAATGTACTAAAATCCTTCACACAAAACATATGTGTGTTCATGAACTTTCTCTTTACCAGTTGTCACTTCTTACCACAATAGTTCATTACCACTCTCACAGAAAGTTAAATACAGTATAGGCTTCATGGGGTCACCATTTTGTTGTTTTAAATTGCACACAAATTAGCTTTTAAAAATGCAACATTTTAAGGGCCTTCGTTATGCAGATTAAATGATAACCTCAGAAGTTTGCCTCACAGACATGTTGGTTTTATTAGTGGTAGGAGTATTAAATAGTAAGGCCAATGACATAATGTTTGTACCAAGTCTTATGAAAATCCAGCCATTCTCTCAGATACTATGAGATGAGGATCAACTGAGACACACTGACACCTGCACACATGGCAGCACACAGCTTCTTAACAGTAGTCATATGTCACAACATCACACCTCGCTTTCTTCCAAATGTATAATCATTCACATAATTCACATATTGGAGGAAAAGGAAGAACTGTATGTATCTCACATGAAGTGTATACATATGCGTGTTTATATTTTTGTCTTCTTAAATTTTTATACGTAGCATGCTGATGGTCCATAACGACTAAAAAGTATAGTCCACATACTTTATAATTACATATTAAACATGTAGTTTTGTTTGATTTTTACTTGCTAATGAATAACTTTTATGTATCTCCCACTGACTAATGTAGGATCTTGTTGTGTTTCATTGAATCTTTTTCAGTAGCAGTTTGTGGTTTTCTTCTGTTTAATTATCAGATGAGCCTTTAAAGAAAAGTCAAGGTCACCATGTTACGTTTATTTTTTTATGTCACATTGGTATGATGATACAAATAATGCCAGGAACATAATGACAGTATGTTTGTTCAGTGCATGGCAACATTGCTTGTCAGCATGCCTCAGTTAAGTCAGTAACCTGTCACAGCAGAGAGCTGTAACAACCACAGTTGAAGAGATCTGTTAGGTAACTGACTGGATCCAAATCTCCGTTTCTAGGATCTGTTATTCACTCTGACCCTACAACTTCTAGCAATGGCAGTGATTGTTCAAATGACACAATCCATAATTGCATGAATATCGGGGGGCAGCATTACATACACACTGATATTAAGTGCATGAAGTGAGTGAATCACTAATTAATGAACCAGATCTTGATAAAGACTTCTTTTGCCCATCTCTACTACACATACATGCACTGTACACACAAAGGCTAGTAAAAATGGTGCCACCTTTTGCCAGGATGACATACTTTATGATGTGATCATTAAGGTATATCAAGTAAAGTATAACATCTAAAGTTTTAAAGGGTTGTCTGAACTTGTAACATGTGTGCAGAATGATCTTGTAATTTCAGATGCTGGATTCTGTGTATAGGCCTTCCTTGGCCCGGTTGATCAGTGAACTTTCCAAAGAAACTCAGTTCATTGTTACTTCACATGGTCGTGATATCTTGGATTATGGAGACCAGTTCTATGGGGTCAGGAATATAAACCAGGTAACTAAAGTGTGCTGCAATGTATGGGTTAACACTTTGAATGTCCTTCCCGGCTTCATTGTGATATTTGCTGATGCTGGCAAAATGAATAGAACATGACCAACAAGTTGCGAGGGATATGATTATGGTAGTCAGGTTCCACATTCCTGCAGTCACCTCTTGAGGGTTCTTCACATTTAGACTCAGAAAGGAGTAAACTTTTTGTATTCATAGTACATACAGTTGATGAGAAAATTGTAGTAAAACAGTAGTGAACTCTTTAACTTTCTTGTCCTCCTTATGTTTACTACTCTCATGGCATGAACAGGTGAAATTTTCCATCGCCATTGATGTTAGTGTGGGCTATCAAGAACTATCTCAATATATCTGCAGTAGGTAATTTCCTGCTTTGTGTTCAGGAGGGTAAAATTTTATAATGCTTTTGAACAGCTGTTGTGCTCCTGTCTTGCACACACCTTTGAAGGACAACTAGGGTCAATCTGGATGTAGTTTACAAGCTCAAAATCCTTTGCCATCAGGCCCTTAATGTACAAACCACTGTAATTTAGTAGCCCAAACTTGATGAGGGCTTTCCCAAGGCTATAATTTCGAGTAACCTAATTTTGAGTCCAGGCGCCTATTGGTTCCATATTTGTCTGCTCTACAAGTAGACTGCAGTAAATATTAATCCAGAATTTGGGGAGAAAAAAATCTTTAGGAAAAATTATTATATACCTTCTGAAGTAACATGTTGGTAATTTTATACCCAAAAGTACATTAAAACTAATAGTGTGCCCGTAAAGTTTTCCACACTTGCTGTCCAGTTGTATTCCATACTAATTTGTAAAGTTGTAAAATGGACTAACATTCTGCAGTGTATTCACATTCCATTGATTTTTCATGGAGCAGATGACACATCATTTTTCAAGTCTTCATTTTTAATATGTGGTCATGTAGCTTATGTTAGAGGGTAAAAACATGTGACAACCTATGAATTCCTACATAAATACACATATTGACTTTCATTTACATGATGAATTTACAGCAGCAAAGAACTACTTGTACCTGTAATTAGATTGTGCTTTACAGCAGCCAGCAGAGGATTTGTGCCTCTCTTAGTGAGGTCATGTGTTCCCAAAAACACTGGTATCCATGCAGTAGTATGTTGTTACCCAGAACACCACAGTATAAATCTGCACCACTGTTGCGTGCCTGTCATCATGGAGTCCTGGATTCAACCCCAGGCCAGTCCATGCGGGATTTGTGCTGGAAAATTCACACTGGAACAGGTTTTTCTTCAAGTACTTCATTTTCTCCTGTCAGTATCATTCTATCAATGCTCCATACTCCTATTTCATTTATCTTCTACCCACACTATAGGCCTATAATCTTAGCAGTTGGTGGCATCATGAAATGAAACACCTCTCTCCCCCCACCCTTTACCACCTTGAAAGCCTCATGTTACATATGTCCTTTCCTTTCAGTCTGCTTTGATATTCCTAATACTGTAGTACATGGAATTAAGTCTTACTATAAATTATGCCCAGTTGGTGCATGATTTAATGTAACAGTGAATAAATCTAAACTCAATGCTAGTCATGATAGCCTACATAAAACATAAGTTGAATTCAAGTTTCTTTTTCCCCCTTTTTAAATACTGCAAATATTTGTGTTGTATGAAATCGCACTAACTTCAGTATTTCTTAATCACGTCTATTTATTATTTCCTGCAGAGAAGCCATGTGGACATAATAACCAAAGAAGGAGCCTTGACGTTTGTGGCCTAAAGAGCCAGAGAATATATGAAAGTATACTTCACTAGTCTACCACATCAGCATGGAGAGAGGTGAAAGAGACAACATGCTTCATGTGCTTTCATTTGGCAAGGCTTGTTAAATAGGGGAGATGGAACATTAAAAATCTTACTTTCAATGTCAGTGTGTTTTAAGAACACTTTGTGCCAAAAAAAAAATTAAGTAAGTATATGACACAACACTGACAATTAAAAATTATGCTTAAACTGCAGTCAGTATCAGATTAGAACATTGAATGCAGGGAGAGGAAATGAGATGAAAATTCCAGCCATACAGTCTCCAACCCCAAAAATTATTTCATTGACTTCTTTAGCTTATGTTCATTAAATGTTAATTTATTTACCGTGTTGATAGCATAGCTTCTGTGCCGCTTTGATCCATCATTTATTCACACACACTTAAGACACTTCAATAATGCTAGTATTAAAGTCTTTGAGTGATTCATTGTTGTTTACTGATATGGTGGAACACATGGTGGCAAGAAATTCATGTATTCATGTTGTTAATTCTAAGGTAGCAACTTCTGTGTTGATGTGTTAAAGAGAAAGAAAAATTCTTATTGGTACAGTCAGTGAACTGTAGTCTGACCAATGGCTAGTATTGTTGTAGTTGCACATTTCATGCCCAAAGTAGGGCTAAAGGTGGTACAAAACATCTTGATATATTTGTGTATTTAACTTATAATACTTGCCTTTCTTGTGTTAATTTAATTTCAAAACAATAGTTTGAGAAGTGACATCATTATAAGATTAATAAGATATTTGTGTTTCTTATTTATAATAATTTCCTTTGTCACATTAATTCATTTCAAAACATTGCTTTGAGAATTGACAGTATTACTATGAGCCTGCCTTTGAAATGTCTTCCACTTGTTTCATGTAATAGCCATTTCTTAGGTTAAAGTACAAAATTTGTTTCTGATAGTCTGTAAAATAAATGCAGTATGTTTTTCCTTTATTCATCTGGTCTACATTGTGTTGTTGCATCACCATATCTTATGTGTTTTTCTTGCATGCTAAAGAATTAAGCCAAAGAAAATATTAGTCATTACAGAAACAAGATACTAACTGAAGTAGTTCCTTGTTGTGTAATTGCATTTGTAACACAAAACTTAAATTTTTTACATGAGAAAGAGAAGCATTCAGAGTGAAGAGGTACTGTGTAACATGCACAAATATCCTAGCAGTAACTGTAAGGAGCATTGGCATCTCTTCTGCTTGGATAATGAAAGCATGTATTTGGTAAGCCTTTGTAAACAGATTCTGATAAAGGCAATAACAATGAAACAGAAATAGTTTAAAAATTGTGTTTTTGACATAGTTTACTTAATTGTTTTGCTACTGTTCTGAAGTCATCCTTTCTTAAGACTGCTTGAAATGCTCTCTAGGTCGTTTAAGAGAGGCAGTGCTGCACGACAGTGTGAACAACACTAGACAGTTGAACTGTTATGCTTTTCAATAAAAGCACATTTAAAGTCTTGATTTCTAGGCATATAGCAAGAGAGTGTCTGTTTATTCAATTTCCAAACCTTTCTTTTATTACCAATAAAGTACTTATTATTTAGTTCACTTGAAAGTTGAAGTTTTTAAGTGTGGCAGGCTGTTTGTTTCACATATTTGCATTTTTTATTTAACTGGAAAGAAGTTTGTGATTATTTGGCATCAGAAGGTTTCTTCATTTCTTCTGTGTTGAAGATGTATAAAAGAAAAAAAAATTATAAATTTTGTTAGGTGTTTTATGAACACTTTCATTGTTGTGTTTTGTTTACTGGGTAAGCAAAATAAACCTCCTGAAGTGGGAATCACCTTATTCTACAAATGAATACATATATTTGGCTTGTGGTTCAAAGAATACTAAAATTCCTGTATTTTCAAATAAAGTTGATGGTGATGCAGAGAAAATATTCATTGATGTTGCATATATTTTAAAACTGTTTGCCTTTCAAGTACCATAAATTCATGCTTTTCAATCAGTTGACTCTACCTTTAATCCTAAAGGACTTATGACCATTGCACAAGTTCCAATTCATTTGAGGTTATGCTATAATTTTAGGGTTTTTTCCTGCCACATGAAGTCTGGAAATCATAATGAATATCAAAATAGTACATTGATAACTAAGTTGCTTTTTAAATATGAAAGGCTTACATTTTCCAAATGTGTCTTTTTACAGTGCAATAATAAATGCTTAATTTAATCTCAACTGAATAATTTCATTCTATTAAACTTTTCAGAAGTGTTGCTAGAAGTATAGACACTTGTCATTAATTTTGTAGGTCGTATTTTATATAGGATTTCTTTCATCTGTTATGAAGACTTTATTATGTACAGTTCACTATCCTACAGTGCTGGGACTACCAAGCTTTGACTACAGTAGTTATAGCCATTGCTAGTAGTCTGTATCATGCATTTTTCACATAATTTACTCAGTTCTTGTCAAATGTGGACATATGTGCTTCTGAAGGTAAGTTGCTTCTATAACAGTCCCTTGATGTAACCCTCTTACCATTAGAATTTATTTACTCCGTGTGTCTGTGTTTCTGCCACTGTTATTAGGGTTTAGTGGGAATGATTTTGATGTTACAAATTTCTTGACAGCAGCTTCAGTGAAGAGCATTCCTTAGTTTTCCAGTTATTCATATTCCCAGCTTTAATGAACGAGTTCATTATCCACTCCAATTCCTACTATGTCCTCTTTCTCAAGTCTACAGTTTGCATGTAGAAGGGTGGCATTACAGGTTTTTTCACATTTGATTCAGGTCATGGAAGCATTGGACAATTGTTCGTGGTAATGTGTGTAGTAGGCTGTGTACATGACTTAGGTTGTCCCAGACATGCAAATTTTGCACTTACATCTGAGAATTTAATTTATGCAAGATCACAATCAATATTAAGATTCTTTCTGGAAAAAAAAAAAGACTTCCATCACCCCAACTGTTATAATTGTTATTGTTAATACTGCATTTACACCCAAATCCTGACTGTACCCTGCCATGTACCGTCCTTTGTACATGCCACTTACAGCATCTATGACCTATCCACATTACCACCCACAGCTTGCCACACAGCCTGACACTCACTGCACTCAAAGTGTAGTAAAAGAGTATTACATATTTTGTGCATGGTGTAGCTTCAGTTTGAAAAAAATCAGGAACAGTACATCATTCATAAACATGATCAGGGCTGGAGAATAATAATAACATTGACTGTGTTTCATGAAACAAGCACCACATTATACCCTTTCTGACCATAAGGGGAAATTAAGTGGTTATGAGAGTTGAAAATTCAAAAGACACTGATTCTGTACACTCCTGCACAAGAACTTTTGAAGAACATGTTAAGGGCAATGAATTTTGCTTGAAACCCTCAAACTAAAACAATATAAAATACAAAGATAGAGGAGAAATGTTGGGAACAATCATATTGTAACCAGACTTTGAAAGCCATATTTATCCACTTGCCAGTCCTGCCAATATTATTCTTGGGATAGGTCTTACATGGGTAGAAGTAGCTGTACGAAATTAATCACACACTGTGAATTACTGAATCACTATCAGCATACTATTTATATCACTGTTATTATACAAATCATAGTAACACTACATTACATTTTTCCTTACATTTGGTACAATATTACCTGTACACTGTGACTTTAATATGAATCTGAATTTTCCGCGAGTTTTGGTTGAATATATCTACCAGTCATATTATTACTGTTGTTATTATTATTTCACTATTGTTACTGTAATTGTTTTAGTGTTTACTCTTCATTTCTGAACTGATGTCATGTGTTCAGCAGGTAAAGGTTACAAATTTCACCTGCATGACAGATATGTAACACATAATGGTACAGCAACACTTCAGCTGCAACGGAAGTAGACTGCTTGAGTGACCAGTGGAGTACCTCAGGTTTGTTTTCTATTTCATTGCTGTCTGCTCCTCTAAAGCTACAAGTACTAATTTCTGCAGGTAGTCAGTTAAGTTTAATATACAAAGCAAAGATCTGGGCAAAGTTACCCAGATACATTAAGACTGAAAAACATACAAAAAAATCTGGTCACTCTTCCTAAAACTAAGATTAAAAAAAATTCTCCCTCTTTAGGATCATCCTTGACCATTAGAGATCTTTTAGCACCAAATACATTTTTCTGTGGCCATACACTACCAAGAATGTAATTCAGCAAAAAATGTAAATATGGAAGTTGTTTAGTTTAAATACATGTACTAAGTCACAAACATTTATTTAAAAAAAAATATTAACATTGGCTTATTACTGAGCTTGAGTCACACAAAAAATATCCTGATTATTAAATTTATCATTTGCATACCTTGATCAAAAATTTTGTCATTAAAAATGAAGGAGCATACATGCCAGTATGAACAGTACTTAAAAAAAAAAAATCTGACAAATTTTTTTATGCTTACATTCTTTCAAATCTGTCAATATCTGTGATGGGGCTAGCACAATCTTTAATAATTACATAACTTAATGTTCATTTCTTTGTATAATATTCATCATTAGAAATTATGAGCACATCAGATTTTTATCCATGGAAGTTTCATATCATCATCATTATTTGTAACATGCAAAATATGTTTCATGAAGAATTTTATGTTGTTGATCATTACATAAAAATTCTACATGCCTAACCACAACGGTTCTTTATTTACAGCAAACCAAAATGCTAACTGTAGAATGGGTACCACTTATTGTTTTGCATTCTGTTGAAAAAATTAACAGAAGAATAATATCTTTCAAAGCTCCCAACTCAGAAGTTACTATGCTTTCAACTGTATTATGGATGGTAAGAAATGATGATGTGTAAAGGTGGAGTGGCCTCTGGTGGAAGAGTGTTGGTAGAAAGATGTTTAAATATTCATGATTGAAAATAATTCAGAGGGAACACAGACATAAGGATGTAATGATACCACAAACATAATTATTATCATTATAAAAATATGAAGGAAGGGTAATAAAAATTGCTGATACGTGATAGTGAAGATCATATAAGGAACAGTCAGAAACAATTATAACTGTGTTTCTCAGATTATGCATTTTGTTGTCAGAATCTGGAAGAGAACTTTAAGAACTCTGGGACAAGTGTTTATGTAATTTAGTGAACTCCTGTGTTTATAATTTCCTTCAATTTAAAAGTGATGTATTTTGAATGGGGGCATGGAGTACAAATAAATACAAAAGAATCCCAGGGGAGTATGGAGCAGCACAAATAATAACTATTCATGATCTTTGCTTCAGCATTCAGGCTTGATTCTGTTGGTGCAGTAAAACATGTATGTGACCTGCTGCATCCAGGGGCCATAGCATCAAACAATTGGCTGAGGTCATTCAGCTGCTGCAGCAGCATGTAGCAGTTTTCACAGTAATTGTATGGATAATGTAAAAGTGGTGGCACATTCCATTTTAAGGAAATAGCACCAAGAAGATGATATAATTTCATATCTTAATGTACAGATGGGCTAAGAAGAATGAGAATTCAGAACACTGTTGCAGAAAATAAGTGGGAAGGTCACTGAAAGCATTTAATAACATGGTGCTTTCCAATTCATGTTGCATAGATTGCTAGATCTGTTTCTAGTATACCTGTGATATGGTTTTACTTTTGTGCAGAACTTACTTCGTATTTACAGACTCTCTCTACCTGCCATTTTTCAGGTATAAACTCAAGTGGCACATTGAGCAGAGTCTGGAATGGTTGGCTTAATTGCATTATTTCGTATGTAATAGTATGTTTCCACACTAAACTTCACAAGGCAACCATCTAGTTTGTTTATATTCTACAAACAACTACCATAACAGAGATAGTATATTTTTTTTCAAAAAGCTTTATCTTCACATTATTGCAGGAACCTAAATGAGGTTGCATTACTGTTGTTCTATTATTGCTGATTGTTGAAAATATAAGACAATTATGACATTTTGTCAGCTTCCAAGATTATAACATTTATAGGTCATTCTGTCAAAATCAGGTTCAGGAATTTGGAGGGGAAAACACAGACAGCATGGTCATCTCATACACCTACTTGCTTTACAGAAGAAAAGAAAGAATGCTAAAATATATTTCTAGACGAACAACCTCTTCTGAATCAGTATCACCCATGTCATTTAACCTTTTGGCGCCTAATGTCAACTATAGTGGTCGTACCGCACCGCTAACCTCTAAAGTTGCATTTTATACATTTATTCAACAAATGTATGTACTGAATATTTTAAACATGGTACATACTCTCCGTTTTTTTCTCTTCAAAATGCAGTTTGTTTCATAATTCTAACATATTTGGTTCCTGTATTATTCACATTTTATATACAGAATGTGCTAAAATTAAAAAAATAATTCTGGCGCCAAAAGGTTAAATTCCAAACATTTACTGTACCATTCTTTCCACCACTTTCATTTTCTCACCATGGCAGATATTTATCACTCATTGTTGAACAAAACTTAGATGTACTTATCACAAGAATACAACTTGTTCCTAGCTTAGATCCAGGCTGCCTGGTCCCACGGACAGTCACCACAGTGAATGTGTGCCACTTCATGCAGCCACTGTAATCAACCCAGGAAAATGAAATGCTGTTGTAGCAGAGATTGCATCTGATACTGAAGCTACTCTGTGCATTGGTTTTTATGTGCTAGCATACCCATACCTTCAGCATGGCAGCCTTTTGCCAAAACATACACTTCTTTTGCAGTAACATAACAATGATACAAGAGTGACATGAAAATTGTTACATTTCTAAACATGTATACAGAGGTATTAAAAATGAATACACAACTTAAAAAACTTTGACCTGGCCTGGTTGGTTGATATGGTTAAAGTGACTGGCCTGTCTAATCAAAACAGTTACCTGTACACATCCCTTAAATTTTGCTAAGCGTGTTTCACGGTAACAGTCATTGAACACAACTTATTATAAGCATCATAAATTTGTAGTAATTTACATACTGTTCTTGAATCAGATATTCCTGCACTTTGCCAAAGTATTTAGAGATATCTACACTTCCATTTTCAAGTGTGATATCCTGCTCACTTCTCTAGCCCTATAACTTTTGGTTTGGGGCCTCAACCCTTGCACCAAACAGTACTGTCATACTGTGTACTGTAGGTGCACTAAATTATAAATATATATATATATATATATAGTGTTTACAAGTGTGTGGTACAAAAAAACAGAAGATTACAGTGTCACTGAGAATTACTCAAAATAAGTTTGTGCCAATGTAACAGATAATATGCTGATCCCAGTGGCTGCAAGGTCTAATGCATAGGCCTGTGGCTGCTTGCTTGCTGGAAATGTGGGTCTGAATCCTGCTGAGGCGTGGATGTCTGTCTCTTATTAGTGTTGTGTGTTGTCAGGTGGAGGTCTCCGCAACAGGCCGATCACTCACCCAAAGGAGTCCTACCGAGGGTGATGTGTCTGAGTGTGATCTCAAAACCTCACCAATGGGGAGGCCTAGGCCCACTAAGGATATCAAGCCATGAAAAAGAATTAGTAGATAATGTACAGTGTAATTTCAAGTTGCCATATGTACATGTATCAATCAAATAAAATTTTATGGATTACTATTTACACACTAAGTAATCTAACAGCATGGCACTTGGAGTTCATCCTCTTGCATCCAAATTGAAGTTTGTGTGTTCATTTTAATTAATTATTGCTACTGACAGTGAGGTTTGTATTTGTACCAGATTATGCTAAACCATAATGAACTAACAGTGTTCATTTGAAGTCTGTATACAAACATAAAATACAAAAACAAAGAAGCAAATACTGCTTTTCACACTAAATTGTTACAACATTCTCAACATGCTGAGCTATCCTGCAGAAAAAAAAAGTTTCTTTTTGTAAAATATTTAAACTTAAAAAAACATATGTCTCAGCATATGCACTTCTGTAGGTTTACTTATCTCACAGTTTCTTTTTCATCTGGGATGGCAGACCATTATTTATATGTACACAAGGGTATTATACTGTTGTAGAGATCCCACCCTAATACCATACTCATGCACCATTTGTTGTCTGCTGTTTGCATCTTCACTGATTGCAGTGTCTAATAATGATGAAATGTCTGGCACTGATTGTCTCCTAATACTTTGTAGTAAATGTTCTAGTTTTATTGAGGGTGTAGTTAATTTTCTATTACTTGAATTACCTGGTTTCTGGATTTTTGCCATCATGTAGTATTCTGAGAAGGATACAGCATCTCAGAAATTGGATAACCCCATCCCCAAGTGAAAGAGATGCCTAATGAGCTGGGTACACAGGTTGAGAGTAGCTCTTTTTTTATTGACCACAACCTAAGTTATGTACCTCCCAGCCCATTCACCTGATGGATGACTGATCCAGTTTCAAGTACTCCCCCCCCCCCCAGAATATTAGGTGATGGACACAGTTCAGAAACTGAGTAAGTCTGTGTGTAATATTACTGTAATAACTCTTTAGAATGAATTTTTTCATATTATACTTGAATAGTTACATCATGAATTTATTGCATATTTAAAAAAACATGTTATTTTTATTGGAACATCAAAAGAATACATGTAGAAACTGTAAAATAGACCTACATTTGTTAATTTGATAATACAGTCTGTAGCCACTGATATGTGAGTCCTCAGCAGCCTCACTAGTCAATTTAATCTCATTTACCTTTAAGGAAACTTTTGATGACGGAATATTATACCAACAGTTTTCATTTAAGTGACATTAGAAGAATTCACACTGAACCATATGTAAAAATAATTGTTATTCATCTACTGTATTGCTGCCCTCTACACAGGGCTGTAACTATACATGAACAGTAGAAAACAAAAATAATTTCCATGTTTGAATTAAGGTTTTAATTGCAGTTACATTTCTCATATTGTGGCATCAAATTATATTAGATATGTGTAGTCTGAAAACAGAATGATTTAAGTCTTAGTAACTCATAGTCTGGTTCAAGTGAAATAAATCTGTCATGATATGTGTTGGAAGTGGTAATGATCCATTTTAATCTGTGTGTATAACTGGGGCATGGGGCGAACAAGCATGACCACATTGGGGATTCTCAAATACAAGCTTATCTTGTAGACTGGAAAAGGCAAGTGTTACTAAATATTCAGTGGTTAGATTTAAAAGAGGCCATGTATTCACCATAAAGCAGTATTTCACTTCAAGAAACAGCTTAACAGTATCATGAAAAAGCATATTTAAGAACAGAGTACAGACCATGAAACTGTTACGTGAATACAGGACATCATAAACTAGTACCACGTAGATTATCTCACAACAGTCTTACAACTGTGAATCTCAAGTCTGAGTAAAAAATACCTGAGTATAATTAATGTGTAATCCAGCATGATCCGTCAACCAATTCTAACTCCAGTCCAAACAGAAATTTCGCAAAACAAAGTACTGAATTACTGGGAAGAGTGATTGTGTTCACTGAATCATTTGCAAGTATCTATTCTCCTCCAGCAGTGAGGTTAAAGATGATGTCATGTCATTGATCACCATATTTGATGTTGACCCTTGTAAGGGACCTTTATGAGAAGAAGCGTCTGGTCCTGTGCCTAAAGGATGTGTACTACTGGACACCATATCACTGCCTGCCCAGGACTGACACTGTTGCACATATTCAAGCGTTCTCTGGTATGTGTCTTGCCTCATCCCTCGTACATTTCCTGTAACTACTGGCACATTGGTGGAATTCACGTTTACTGGAACTGCACTACCGTTATTTGGGGATGACTGACTAATATCCTGACACTGAATTTCTGTCACATTGTTGTTCAGAAGGGATTGATATTGCATGTTGTGAGCACTATGTCCACTATTAGAAGAAGGTCGATTTTGTTGCTGGTTACAGGTTGGGCCTGGAGGGGCCATGAATCCATGACTGGTGTTATTGCACTGAGAAGGTTGTGACTGTGTGATACAGGGAGGACTTGTGAACTGCTGTGATCGCTGCTGGTATGGCGGTGGAGGCATCTGGTGGCTGTAGTTGTTCCAGCTACCTTGAGATTGCTGCTGGTACTGTTGATGGTGTGTGCAGTTTGCACACGGTCCCACCTGCTGAGGTTGCTGTTGGTAGCAAGTACTGTACTGAGCTGGTTGCTGATTGATGCCCTCACTTTGCTGCACAGGAGCAGCACTAGGGTACACTGTATTGCCACGAGACATCTGAGCTGCTTGCATCATCTGCATATTTTGTTGCCAGCAGTTGCTAGCCTGCTGAGGTGCAGGGGCTCCTGCAGCAGGACTTGTGAGAGGCTGTTGACTTAGCTGTTGTGATGTCTGCCCTCCAGCCCCATAGCAGTTTGCAGGACTTGTTGGCATGGCAGGACCCAGGTACCCAGTATTTGCTTGTGCAGGACTTGGCATAGAATGGCACTGTGTTGGGTTATTTCCCATAGGACCCATAAATCCAGGCATGTTTGTTTGAGCAGTATTTGGCATTGAACCACACTGCCCTTGATTGCCCATGATGGGCTGACACTGGCCTGAACTATTAACCATAGGCATGGATGACCCATTGTAGCCCACAGGCTGGCATGACCCTGGGCCTTTCATCATTGACTGACACTGACCATTCACCATAGGCACTGTTGTGTTACTGAATCCACTGTTCTGTTGTGGGTTGTTTATGGGTAAAGACTGACCCATCAAGGCACTGAGAGGCCCCTGTACTGGACTGCTGGCTACTGGCATTGGATTACAATATGCAGTACTGCCAGGTGCAGGGCTTGCTGTGATGGAATGACCTGCAAAGCAAGTGGAAGTAGCTGAGAGAGGATAGCTAGGTACAGATTGATTATAAGTTGCTAGAGGACTTGCTGGGTCATTAGATGGCATTTGTCTCCCTGCATAGCTGCCAGGGAAGTTCCCTTGTTGGTGGCTACTGCAGGCTGGTGGCTGGAATGCCTGAGCACTGTTGGTTGTGCAGACAGTGGTTTTGCTTGAGCTCTCGTCCCTACCATGATCTGCAACCTGCAGGACACAAAACATATCTATTTGTATCTACTTTACAACAAAACAGCGATATTCATAACTGTATTGAATGATTTTCATAACTTCCATATTTATTTTCTCAGGTATTAAACATATTCTGGTCAGTGTTTAATTTTCATGATTTTGATACATCAGTATGCAATTCATTTTCCAGTAAGTCAGGTGCATTTGACATTTTTCTTGAATCACAGGGTTAGCATCTAAATGAATGTGTGCTTTACTTCCATTAAGCATCTTAGGTTCAACTTATCACTTCTCCTGCAAAACATCCAAAATGTACAGAACAGAGTATACGAAAATTTTAGAACTGCATTTTAGGTATCGTGTAGAATTAGTTTCCAACATGTGTAAATTCTTACACTGTAATAATTTTATATGTCTTGTATGCTTTTGTATGTTTTTGACATGTTCCACATCCTATTGTCTGGTGACAGCCTCAGGGATCTATGGAATGCGTGTATGTATGTATATACATCGTCTTTAAGCAAGCAGTCTTGAGGTATGGAACACTTGCAGCATAATTATACTCATCAGCATTATGTCATCATTCATGTCAGTGTATCTGTCTATGTTCACTTGATAACTCTGAATTTACTAGCCTGTTTGCATGTAGATCATGCCACTGAAGTCACCACCACCCCCCCCCCCCCCCCTCATATTCAGCAAACTATCATACAAAAAACACC
>Ga0123352_10003593_pt1 | contig 22503 bp, 11 predicted proteins | sample TergutLab28metaG_FD_89700 | JGI IMG/M metagenome (GOLD analysis project Ga0123352, IMG submission 89700) | Labiotermes labralis P1 segment gut microbial communities from Petit-Saut dam, French Guiana - Lab288 P1 | ecosystem: Host-associated > Arthropoda: Insects > Digestive system > Gut ...
GTTGTTTTGTTTGTTGTGTTCAAAGTGGGAGTATTGTTTGTTTTTGTGTGAGAGAGCGAGGGGGGTCAGCATAGGCCTTAGGTGAAAGTGTTTGGTGACAAAGAGAAGGGAGAGGGGGGGGGGGGGGGGGGGGGGGGGGTGAATCTCGTTCAATGGTCATTTGGCCCAGAATGTTGACTTGACAGGATAACTAACAGTTAATAAAACAGGAAGCGTACAGAAGGAAGTGGCTGTGACCTAATTTCAGGTACTATGTGGCAGTCGCCTGGAAGGATGGAGTAGAATTATGAGAAATGTTAGCATAACTGGTGTCCTGGCTGAGACTAGAACCAACTACCTCCAGAATGTAAGTCACAAGTGCTACAGATTGATCCAACTTTCCTGGTTCAACCTGAAATAAAACACATACATTAAGTTACCTAAGGTACAGATAATCACAGTCAGGCCTACATTTACACAAAAGTTCTTTCTGTGCAACAGCCATATTTTGGGATTTAAATACATACTAAAGATCCAGGTGCCATCTATTCGTGATGAGACGAATATGACATTATTAACTTTTGTTTTCTGTGAAGTAGGAAATGAATATTCATGTATTATTTACACAAACTACACGTTTTAGGGGGGGGAAGGGACACTTGGATGGTGTATGTAAAATTTTGGCTCAATCATTCATGGTAAATTGATGGCATATACAGAGGTGCACTTTATTCCACTGAAACTATAAAGCTTATATACAGTTTCACAGCAAGATATGTCAAAGTTATAACTGTGTAGTCCGTAACCACAGAATATAGCAACCATAATTTGCATTATTAACATTACTATGCAGGACATTGTTAAATAAACTACAAGATAAGCATAACATTCTTAAATCTCAATAAATGAAACCCTGATAAACCAAAGGTAAACAAATATGCAAGGGTATTACCGTCTTAACACAACTATATTGTCAGATACACATAAATATCTCAACTACATGTTTCGGCCCTTATGGCCATCGTCAGGTTGGATACAGCATCAGAGGAAAAAACTACATAATATAATATGGTACAGTACAAATACTAGTGTGGTGTAAGTGGGGGACGAGATCTCGTTTACAAAGATATGGAGGGCATGTGTGCTGAAGATGTTGTATTAGGTAGATCTATACGATGTCATATTTCATCTGTGATGTTATAGTGTACATCATTTTTTCTGCTGGCGGTGTCATTGGGGTTGGGGATGAAGCTGGCTGGTATGCGGCGTTGTATCTGCTGATAGTAGTAGTTTAGATATTTATATGTATCTGACAATATACTTGTGTTAAGACGGTAATAACCTTGCATATTTGTTTACCTTTGATTAACCAACACGAGGATGACTCACTTTGAGCCTGATAAACCATTTCTTAGACAGATGCAGGTCCCACATTCATGTCATGTTACAATAAATATAATTAATACAATAAAATCCACATGCATATACAGACCCCATAATTAAGATCAGTTAAATTGCACTTATTGCTGTATAAAAATTGAACAGCATCCTGGAGTACAATTCTTTTACAACACATCTCCACATGAAATTCATATTGCCATTTGTACAATATATTAACTAAATATGATGCAGGCAAATGAGAAGTATGTGTTGTTTTCACTTTTAACCATTTCACCTCAGTTAAAACAGGTGTTGGCCCAAAGGATGACATGTGGCAAGGATCCACACCACATATTTTGCTCTGTCACCAACAGATAATGTTGTTACAATGATCTGAACTAAAACAGTGAATGTTCATCAAAGGAAGTGTCACAGAAATTGTACCATACTACTCTGACAACTATGAGGTCATGGTACTGTCTCTGCTACTATTTTCCATATCTTTTTACAATTTATCCCTGGTCTGTCAAACATATAAGTAAAATATGTCATCTACTTTATTAGGCTGAAGTGATCAATACATTAAGCACACTGCACAACAATGCTAAAAGGTTCAATTATCAATGCCTCTTGGGTTCCTTTATTTATCTGTGCATATTAATCTGCTACAGTCCACATACATAAGCACTTTGAATATCACTACCAGAAACTCTACATAAAATAGGACCCCAAAATGACCGCACTTAAGGAAGGCCATTAGAGAGGATTCCCACTTCATGCCAAAATAAAAAAATGTCTCATTTTTAGGTTTCAGATGGGTTAGGGGTGGGGTGGGTGGGGACATGCATGTTCCACAGTACAATACATGCTACTTTCCTTGCGAAAAAAAAAAAGTGCTGCCCAAAATTTTTGTGCCATAAATCAAAGGTACAGCAGATATTTATCACAGGATCATCCCAATAAACTTCAGATGCAGTTCACACTGCAGAGACTATTTTTAGTTCAATAACTTCATACATTCGTAAGTGAAGCAGCCCTTTTGACCTCATTACCAAAGAATGCCCTTCAAAGTGGGAAGCAGAACAAAGATATTAAGCGCGCACAATTAATGCTGTGTGGTACAAGCATGTTGACCAATGTTTAACCCAAAGGATGGTTGGCCACTCTATCCCAACAGCCATACCATATCTCTGAGACATTTTGAAGTTCACACTTAGTTTTACTAGTATTTCATCCTGTCATCAACAGATGGTACCAGTATGCTCTTCTGTGGCATTGTTTTTATTCGTATACACCAAAAAAGTCCTAACAAAAGTTGACACTGCAACAGTGGGTACCTGTGCCCATTCAAATGCAGCTTCAAGCCCTTTAAACCAATCACCAGGGAGTTAATTCTGCACTGCACCCTCAGTTAAGACATTCTTATGTTTGTGGAGGTTTTATTTCCATCCCATTTCCCAGTGTTCCAAATGTTTTAGCATGATCAACTAAACAGGAATGAAATGGACAAAACAGGTAACATACATTGGGCCAGTCTGGGTAATCATGAATAATCCAAAGGTAAGAAAATACAGTACAATGAAAGAATTCTGAATGAAAAAACGTACAAGTTAGGTCAAGGGAAGAACGAACATATTTCCCGCTCCTGTCTCCAAAGTAGCTACTTCCATCTCGCACACCTTCCCTCCTCCTCCTTCTTCAATGGCATTACAGTCCAATGCAGACCTTCACCTTCTTAATGGACTTCCCCATTCAACTCTGTTTTCTGACCTCTCTTTCCAATTTTTAATTTTGCATTTTTTAATATCTGTTTGTACATAATTCCACCATCTGGTTTTAATTTTAAATTGAGCCATCCCCGCTGTGTGTATATAAACTGATACCCACACCTATTGTCCACCATCTGGTTTTTGGTAGCCCCTGAGGATTATTGTTAAATAGTTGACTTACTTTTCTTTCACTACCCATTCTGTTTAGCATGAGCAATCCAATTAAAAAGACTTATTCTGACAAATGAGAGTATATCTAAATCTCCAAAAACATCTGCATTAATTCTTCACTATATGGCTATCTCCACTTTTCATTTACTTTAATTCCCCCAAACATTCTTCTTAAACCTGTTCTTGCATATGTAGCCACCAACAGTTCAGCAATATCTTCTATATGACTGTTTTCCATATCTATGGATCAATGAAAATAATAAAGAGTGAGTATGAGTATTCATTGTCCAAGATTCTGCTCCGTATGTTGCCACTGGTCCCATTAATGTCTTATAGATTTTTATTTTTGCACACCTTCCCTTAGTCCTAATTATCACTTGTATTTCCGGCTACCACTGTGCATTTATTTGTGATGTTGTTTTGTTACTGATGTTCACAGAGGGGAGGTGAATAATGTAAGTAACAGAGTGGGGAGCACGTGACCAACCTGAACACATACCACCCATATAAATATTTTACTGTCCAACTTATGCACAAATATAATAATTTGTAGATACAATTAAAATTATAAAATATTTAAACGTACTCCCAACATGTTTCAGATCACAGAGGATCCATCATCAGGGAGCCTTGCTCTCTGATGATGGGGAAACATGTTGGGAGTACTTTCAAATATTTTATAATTTTAATTGTATCTACGAATTATTATATTTGTGTGTAAGTTGGACAATAAAATATTTATATATTGATGATGCACGGTGCAAACATGAAGAACACACCACTCATATTCATTTTTTAGTTGTACCTGACTGCCAGAGACTATATTCTGAAGTTATATATATTGCCATGGCTGATTTAACAAGGACAACTGTACATATATATATATATAAAACCTCCAGATGTACAAAAATAAACCAGATGCACTTTTAACAGAACAGGAATACTTCAATACTAACTTGGAAATGACTAGCCAGGAACTTCACAATCATCAATGGATCATTAACCAACAAGGATTTCTAACATTTTTAGACATTTCTGAAATCAATTTTTTTAAATACTTCAAAAAAAGATTTATATTGACAGGGCTATTCAATTAGTTTCGTAAGTGGGCTATTTAGAAACAATAACAGATTGGATTGATTTTTTTACATGAGTAGACATTACATCATTGATAAAATGTAAATGTAAAATCGCAACAGAACGAATATTCATATGATTTGAATTTTTATTGGTCTGTGCAAAGTCATACAGATCAAATTTGGCCCATAGTCCACTAACTGAATAGCTCTGAAACAGACAAAGACTGCCAAGATGCTTGATAAAACTGCCCTTCTGATTTATCAACGTGTACTAGTCAACTGCCTTATATAAAGATTTACATTGGCACTTGACCTTTATGGCAGACCGTTAAATGCCTGAGAAGATTACCCTTCTGATGTGTCCTATATGGACATATATAGCAATGGAAACGTGGTTCCCGACCGCATTCATCACGCACATGATTACGCAGTGAGCTCTTCCTTTTGTAAATCTTTCCACACCTCTCACAGATGTAGGCAGATGGTAGTGCATTAATGCTCCATGCCCCAGATATCTTAAAGTTTAAATTGCTGACATACACTGCAAGAAAAAAAGAGCAAATGAAATATCAGTACATATGTATATATATAAATATATATATAATACCAAGCATAGTGTGAAATACCAACAGTGAATGATATCCATTGATCCTTTCAGTTTAATGTCAAACTCAGCCTCACATACAAGGAAATCAAGTTCCAGTACAATGTCAGTTCATCTCACAAGTTTAAAACTCTCAGCAATGAATCATACTATATTATCTGTTGTACTAAAATATTCAGACCGTAAAGACGATGATTCTCTCTAGGACTAAGAGCAATATTAGGTACATATCACTTCAAAGTATTTGAAATTAAATCAACATAATTTGAAACCTGGGTGAATATAATAAGCTCAATCAAACAATCTTACACTGATCATTAACAGACTGGAACTGTGCTGAAACTTGTATGTATGTATGTATATATATATATATATATATGTAGGAGGAGAAGTCAGAAAGTAAGGTTCCCTATTTTATTGCCACCAAATAACTTCACATAGTGAGATGCCTCTTTGTTCACTTAAAGTTCAGACATTGGTCGCTAGATGGTAGCACTTTCATAGCTCAATGTCCGACAAGAGGGTGCTGTTGTTGCATAACAATGCCCGACCGCATACAGCTCATGCAACAGCGAATCTTTTGTAACGATGGGGCTCGGAAATTCTTGAGCACCCACCCTACAACCCATGCATGCCAAGCGATTCAAATCACATGATGATGTCAAGCATGAGGTGCAAATGTGGCTGCGTGGTCAGGATCCCACTTTCTATCGACAGGGTTTTGAGAAATGAATTTCCCACCTAGACAAGTGCTTCAACAGAGAAGGTGACTATGTGGAAAAATAAGTGAAGTGAAGTGTAATAAGTGAATAAAGAGTCATCTCACTACGTGAAGGTATTTGGTGGCAATAAAATAGGGAACCTTACTTTCCGACTTCCCCCCGTATATATGTATGTATATGTACATATGTATGTATGTGTGTTTGTATGTACGTACGTACATATGTATGTATGTATGCATGCACATTCAGGTCTCCTCTCAGTCTCATAAGATTCAGTACGCACAGATTATCAGACCGACAGCTGCAGATTTCCGGCAAAATTGAGGAATCTCCATTCTATATGTAATATAACGGGTGCAATAACCTTACACCAGAAATGTTAAAACTTTTGTTCATAATATGGCGTCTGATAAATAGACCAGGCTCTTAGAATATTACACCATGTAAACTGGTACACAGCTACTGACATTTTGCAGAAAGTGCTACTTCCATCTTCAGGGCAGTCCATGAAGACAGAAAGTCAGCAAGCTTGGCTTTGTTCACCCAAGGGCTTACAAAAGTGCAGACACAACACCCAGTACCGTCCTCACAGCGGTACACTCTGCAATGCATAACCAACCACAAGGCACAGACAAACAATGACAGATAATGTTCAAGAGACGTTGAAAAACACATTCATGTGACACACAATCACGCAATGGAAGAATGTAAACAATTTAAGTTACAGTTTTAAAATTAACGTGGACTAATAGGGTACATAACATTATTACAAAAAGTCAAATAGAGACCTAAAGAAAGTTAAAACTAAATTCTGGCTAAGATGTTACACTTTATTAGTTTCCACATTTTCACAGCTGGGGTTGTTCAGACTGTAATCCTCTGGGTTTTGACACTGTGTAGTGCTGCTGGCTGAAAATGATGTTTTGAAGAAATGTGCTGCCTTTATCTTCGTGGTTCAAGAAATTGATACTGATGTGACTACCATGAGGATGAGGTTATATTACATATGCAAACTGCAAAAAATAGGGTTAATCATAACCAAATGATGCAGACAGAACACTTCCTAATCTACATCCTCATAAATGAGGTTTATCACTCACTTTTTACTTCCCACCTGCTGAAGCCCAGAAAAGTGCCTCGCACAAGCACACATGCACGTGCTCACACACACACACACACACATATTCACATCTCAACCGCACTGTTTCACAGTTCCTATTCACCCAAGCCAGGTGCTATCCCACTGCCCAATGGCACAAAACCACAAGCAAGACTATCATTAATATATCCACAATTTGTACACTTCAATCATTAAAATAATTCAATATTTTATTTTACTTTCTGTATATGTTCAATACATGTTCATTTTATATATATGCAAAAAACTGGTCCTACAACAATACATATATATGCTGATACATACATATCTACTTATCTGATACAAGGATAGGGGGAGGAGAGATACAATTTCCCTCCTCCTTAACCTCGGCACTCAACAGAAGTGTGTGGTTAACTTCACACCTTGACCACTTTTCCCCTCGAAAAAAATCTCAGTACCCACTGAATGCTGGGTTGGGTGTGTCCCAGAGCCATTCTGGTCATTTTGTGGAAGAGAAAAATCTGCAAGCCATGATTCAGCCCTGAACTATCCAGCCCATAGCATAGTCACTATACCAACTACACTACTCTGGCTCCTTGAGTATCTAAGATGGTACTGTATTCAAAGAAATTACTACATGGAGATGAAACTGAAAGATGATGTAGAATATTACACATATATGAATGAAGGAAGCACAATATTATGAAAGTACAGGGATAAGAGGAATATCAAAAAGATGGAAAAATGATTCTGAAGCTGTACAGGGGTAGAACCTTGGCATACAAAAGTAAAAGAAGCAGGAACAAAGAATATATTCCTGTTTCTTTAAAAGTATATCACTCTGTAACACTTCATTCCTGAAGAAATCAATAATTATGAATCATTACCTTCACAGTGTTGTTTCATTACACAGAACAATGTTTCATGCACAATGCTCAAATGTACACAACTGCATTATATCACAGTAAGAAAACTACACACCAGGACTCACAAATAACTAGAATGGTACAGCCCCTCCACCATCCTAATACAAACGCTAGGCTTCGGTGTACAGGGTAAAATTCATTAGAGCTTGTCACGCAGGATCTGAGCTTCACATGGCAATATCAGATTATGAACTTCAGCAATGTGATGCCATGTAGTCAGGGGTAACTAGTATTTGCTTTACCATCCTCAATACAAAGGAATCTATCTGCTGAACCACAATATAAAGGCCTTGGCTCTTCTGGAGCTACAATGCAGCAAAAGTCTGAAGTCTAACACACTACATCACAGCCCAGAACACCATAACCTTAACACCCAACATGTCTTTACAAATACATTTCAGTGTCTTCACCATGCCTTGAAATCCACTTATTCAGTAATTCACCATTTTGCTATAAAAGTCTCTGAAACATTTTAAATATTTTTCATTTTATGAAGACAAAATCACAGTAAACATTCCAACACTAAATCAGTGACACAAGTCTCTAAAAATCTCCAATTAACATGTATATAACTTAAACAAAATATCACATTTACTTAAAGAACTATGTGAGAATGTGTACTGTCATGTTGTCAAATTCACTTCCCCAGCCAAAGATTATGTCTTTACTCACAGAAGAAACAATACATAACTTTAAAGTAAAATGTACGGCTGACTATATTGGAAGTACAAATGCACAGAGGAGAATTACACTGATATCAAAAATGGCATATTGGCATGGCTTCTATCTTCAAATCTGATGGCACTTTGTTCATGAATCACACTGGTCACTGTTGTTTTGGAGAAGTCTGATTCTCCAAATAATCTATCCGAAAATTCCTGAACAAACTTACTTCCTCCTTGTGTTTGGCTTGCCATGAACATCATTTGTATAATTTTGACACAGGTTACTTTGTCTGTTTTCCAGTCAATGGAAAAAAAAAAATGATTATCATGAGTTACTCTTGCTGGTACACAGAGCAGATCTTTAATTGTTCAATAGCTGGATTTATAATCACATTCACACACATAAACCTATATATTGATCATTAGCCCCTTTTCACAAACGTGCTGTAAACATCACTGACACTTCTTGTTGCATTAAAAGCTTCCTATCAATTTTCTGCACTAGAAAGAAGGCTAATTTTACAAAATAATAATAATAATAATAATAATAATAATAATAATAATACAGTGACAGAAGACATACATATCATATAATGATAATAATAATAATAATAACACAGTGTGTCAGTATTACACTTTAATTTGATCTCACGCTTCTGCTATAGTGTAAATTAGGTCTCCACTCTTCTGGGATGTTACATAGCTTAGATTAATAGTTAGCTACCGACGTTTTGGGGAAACCCATCAATCTCATCTCCAAGAGTCAATCAGTCCAAGAAGAATGTCAGAAACGGTGGGCAATTTAGTATTGAATTCTTGATGTCGGCCACGTTTCCATGGTTGCTTCTCCTCAGAGCACTCCCTATGCAAATCCATTTCTTCCTCTCCTTACCCCCTTCCAAGCTCACCACGCTCCACTAACCCTATTCACAAGCATCACGTTCCCTGAGAAACAATCACCACCAGCATCATTCCCTACATAACTGCATGCCAAACCTATCCCTGGCAAACTTCTTGGACTGCTTGAACCTTTAAGATGAAAAACAGATATCTAACTGCAAATATAATCTGCATACCATCCCAGAAGAGCACAGGTGTCAACACACTGAAACCATGAAATAAACTGTATCACAGCAAATGCCTGACACAAAAGTGCCAGATTACGCAGTCTTATGATCCAGCCTATGCAAGAGTTGTTATCTGTCTGCCATTGTAGATTTTTTTTTGGCTTCTGCTGCATCTTACTGTGTGCACGCACAGTTCAATGACCAAAAATGTAAAACTTCAAGAGTAATCTTGCAAAAATAACAGATTTCTTAATACACTGTTAATTCTGAGCAATAACAAACTTCAAACAGCCTTTCTTGAAGAATTTAAAGTTAAATACTAGCTTTTGAAACCAGGCATGGGGTCCTCAAAGAAGAGAGACAAAGGCATTTATACTACCAGCATACAAGGGAAGTTAACATCAAAATATAGGCTAATATAAACAAGTTTACAACTCCTAAAATAAGCATGAATACAAATAATTTCTGGTTTGTTTGACAATTTCAATACCACACACTAGACACTTCCCTGAAAAGTATTACTTTAAACATATAATTCCACATTTTAAACTTCATGTAGTGTGTATGCCCACACACATAATAAAATCCACATTTCTTCAAATACAAATGAAAAACTGACAGCACATTAAATTCCGCTAGGCTGTAGCAATATGTAAGCGGCCACATAGGTGGTAACATATGACTTTGCCTCCATACAGTGGTAACACTGACTAGAATAAAAAACGGAGAATAAGAGCGTATCATCATAAGAATACAGAATTAGGAATATGAAATGTTTATGTGCAGACCGCATTTGCACAGAGCTAAACATCATTACTAACAATCCAAGCATGAGATTTTAGATTCTTACGGCCACTGTGCCGAGGATACAGGCTTCCTTGGATAAAATGCTGTGCTACTAGGTGAGTATTTCCTGATGTTCTGAAGGCACTGCAATCCTTTGAAACATTCTGAAACATTCACCCAGCTAAATATCGTAATATCCCAGGACACATGAACCTTCAACACATAAGTGCTTGATAATGAACTACGCAAACTGTGTGTAGCCTGGGTGTACTTGCAAAATGTGACGTTTCAGGTTTTCTTTCCGTTTAGTTCTCATGGGACAGACGGGACACTGCAGATGAGGTTCTCGTCCACATTCCCGTCGCTGATGTGCTATCAAATGTTTCACCCAACGATACGAGCGTCCACAGCTGTGACAAGGAAAGTCTCTCATCTTGTGTCCACTTGTTTGACTGTAAGTTGAGCTGGTAACACTGTAATAATGCAGTAGGGTTTCTGCCGTCCATGTCTGTCCCATGCCACTGTCCAAGTCTTCATTTAGCACACACACCTCAGAAGATCTTCCAAATCCTGAAATGGAAGAAAATAAACTGAAACTCTGTTCCAGAACTGAAGATCTATGATTCAAGTCTGTCTACTTACAAACTTATATTTCATGTTAAAATTAACTCATTTACTTACTTTGTTACTCTGCTATTGTATGGTACTGCAAGACTCAGATTTCCATCTTCGGATGATAACGTCATGTTGTGGGTCAGCTGGTTTGTCACCAGTTTGGAGAAATGCAGTTTTTGGCTCCAAAGTAATGACGACAGCAGACATAGTCAACATATTTATAGAACTCAACCAAGCAGCATCTCATATTCTGATCAACAACTCCAAAATATAAACAAGCCAATGTGGATGCACGTTGAAAATATAACTATTTCTGTAATGCTATCTAACTTTTGAAAGAGGTCTTGTCAGAATAGTGGCTCTTGAAATGGCGCAAACTCCAGTGGTAGTACAAACAAGATGCAGATGTCCACGTCTGTTCAATTATTAAAGAAGAAATTTGAAGACAAAGTGTTTTGAGCATGTAATGCGGTTCATTTTTCTCTACAACTTTTGTTCAAGGAATTTTTCACTAAGACAAATATTTAGTGTGTTACATGTCAGGCAAGCTCAAGATACATACAGAAACTTACGTGGTCTTCATGCAATTGTCTGTTACTGTCCCCTCATTTTAATCAAAACTGGAATATGCTGACATATTTCTTCTGTAAATTCCCAATATGAAATTTCATAAAAACACAGTCAGTGGTTCACTAGCTGTTGTGTGTAGAAATGTAGTCAAATATATGACAACACACGGCAAAGCTTCCAGGCACAGTTTTTTCATTGTTTGAAAAATCATTATCACATTAAGGTCTGCAACATGTTTTGCAAGACTTTGTAACTGGAGAAGACCATTATTACTAAATGATGGTTCCCATTAACATACATATACTTTCAAAGCCACTTAACAAAACTTTTCCACATCTCTGAGGCACAGAACTACAAACATGAAGACTACAGCTGCTGTCAGCCACATGGCTCTGTAAGTACGTTTCACAGAGTTACTGAAACACTGCAAACTAGCCCACCACAATAAGTCATCCTCTACAAATGGAAACATGGGTCTCAATACAGCATTATGAAAGATGACTTTAAAATACGCAAATAATTATTGGATGTTAAGACAAACCTTACATCATATTTGATCCGCAAGTATTGAAAATAAACAATGACAAATCCTCATATATGCCATTCAAACCTGTATCACACAGTAAAGAAATAGTTCTTCCTCATACTGCAGCCAAATTTAAGCCTTTGCCTCTTCTAAATGTAGATGAATTGTACTCCATTAACAGTCATGAGCCCGTCATGTAATGAACAGCTGCCACATTATACGCAAGCTATTCCACTGCACCTTTCACTGTGTTTCTGTATTCTTACACCAACCCAAGCATTACTCTCATCAAACAGAATGTTGCCATTTGCTTGTGCTATGTTTTGTTACATGCTCAACTGTTTCTTCAGCTTTAGCCCTCGTAACACAGTGAACACAGTCTGCCTCAGTAATAACAACCGTTTCTTCACCAAGACTGCAAACCTCACAAAGAAAACAAAACACACTAACAACCGTTCCCATGGCCACCAGGGTGTACCTCACTGAGAACACACAATCTGATAACAATGGTTGCCATGGCAACAAGTGTGTGATTCAATCACTCATACCAACATATTACAATGTAGATGCAGGTACCTGGTAACATTATTTCAATAAGTAATAAGTCTATTGTAACACCTCACCTTTTCAAGACAACAAAGGGAACCAAATATCCATGCAAGGATGAGATAACTGAATGATTCTGAAGTTATCTAATCATGCTGTTTTAAGGGACAAAATAAATTGCATCAAGTGAGATGGTCTGATGACCATACAGTGAACAGGTAAGTATTTTGCAGGAGACAGTCATGACTTTGCTGGTACATCACTCACACTTCTGTCCCCTGCCTCTCATTATTTTCAACTCTCACAAACACCCTGGAAATTTTCTGGCTTTGGTTAAATTCAAGTGCGTTTTCTCCTACATTTAGACATCCCAATGTGTTTCATAGTATTACAAATTAGAAGGTACAAGTCTCCAAAACAACTGTTTATGAATAACAGAAGCTCTCATGCCAGTAAGATTCTGGTTAAGACACATAATGCTGTAGGCAGGTAAACGAACCTCTGAAAAACCAGCTACTTACATATAAGGTCCCTCAAAATCTGGTAAGTAGGAGAAGACCACAGCCTAACTGACACAACTGTGTAGAGAAATTTGGAAAACAAAGGAAAAATGTAAGAGATAAATTATACTTCCCAATCAAGTTCAACTAGAAAATAAAAACACAGTTTTATACTCATACAAAGTGTCTTTTTCAAATCATGAAAGAGAGAAAGATGACCAGATTGTTCAAGAGCAGGAACAAATTGGTGGTGTTAATATAACTGTCTAGAACAGAAACTTGGATATGTACAGCTCAATGGCATAATCTGCCAAGAAAAGACATGGACAAATGTTAGTTCCAACACACTATTTATTCTACTAATTCCTCAACACATACAAATTTCATCACTAAATCAAAAACAAAAAGAAAAGCCACAGCCTGGACATCCTGGAATCTTCACCATCGGTCACAAGTAACTACTCATTCTGAAATAATCTTATCTTGTACTAAATGTTACCACATATTAATGAACTGGTGATACTATGCTTAGAACATCGAATTCTGAGAATATGTAAAATTCAAATTTTATGAAAGTACATTCCTCATACAAGTCAAACTGCAACAATACTCTGCCACTCTAGATGTTTTATCAATTAAATCACAAAACAAAACTATTTATCTCATTCGATAAATGAATAAACTGTACCATCCTGCACATCACCAAAATATGTAGCATTCTTAACCTTTTGACGCCTAATGTCAACTATAGTGGTCATACCGCACCGCTAACCTCTAAAGTTGCATTTTATATATTTATTCAACAAATATAGGTACCGAATATTTTAAACATGGTTTATACTCTCCGGTTTTTTCTCTTCAAAATGCAGTTTGTTTCATAATTCTAAATTGTTTGGTTCCTGTATTATTCACATTTTATATACAGAATGTGCTAAAATTAAAAAAATAATTCCGGCACCAAAAGGTTAATTATGACTTACACAAATGCAATTAAATAGAATTTATTTACAACCATCACATACACCCCTTCATAAAGTTGTGATTAATGGTTATAACCAACATCATCTGAACACTGGAGGCTAAACTTAAGAAGTGAAATAAACTTGGCACATGCAACGTAATGAAACCCGTATGAAAGCTCAGGTCTGTTCTTGAAATATTGGCATTATACTAAAATGTGTTCCATGTCAATATCAGCCTAGTTTATTCAGAAATATTTTCTTAACTGTATGGCATTTCACTGTTACTTTTCAGCTGTGGTTACTGTGTTGGTGAATGTATGTGGTTCCGGTGGATGAGACCGATAGATGTGTATAAGTGCATGTCAATCAGTCAGGATATTCTGGATAACAGAAAAGCATCTTATCCCTGCTGCAAACACAAACCCGATTCCTTGGTCAGGGCCAGCCTGTAACACAGTCACTATACCAACAGACCTGCTGTTAAGTTCTCAAACTTCTCCACAAAACTGAAAAGACTTATCATTAGTGAAATTTACGTATGTGTCGTAACAAGTTTCCCTTTCTCCTTATTTTAACACAACAGTACGGGCACTCAAATCCAGGACCATTCCCACAGTCTTCACGCTGATGTGTTGCCAGCTTCTTTTGGTCAGAGTAGCATTTACCACAGTACTTACATGGGCACCATTCTCCAAGCTGATGCTCAACATTTGTATGTGCCACTGAGCCATCAGCCACAATGCACTGAGGCAAATCAATCCCACTCAAATCCTGCATGTCAGTCACAGGATTCAAATACACATTCCTTAAATTCTTGTTTTGTCCTTCTTGTTGAAGTTCTGATTTTGGAGTCAAGAGTTCAATTCCATAACCAATATGTTCTGAATTTGGCACAACTGCTTGAGAATGAAGCTTTACTCCACTGGCACCGTTCTGCAACACAGAATCTCTGAGGAGTGCCAAGCTACCACCTGCAACATGATACAAATTTTGAATTCAATGAAAATGAGCATTACTTGTTGAATCCATGTTCTCTTGCCACACAGTCCTACCAAAAATGATGGTAGTTAAACCTTCAACAATGGCCTGCATACTATATAGTCTTTAGTTCCTCAAACATTGCCAGTTTCTCGACATCATACTGCAAAAGTTCATTTTAGGGGAATTTAAATTTTATACTTCCCCATCCTAGTTGGAATTTATATCCCAGCTTCACTGAAGATTGATTATTAATTCTTATGTATGTAAAGGCAATGCTTCAATTAGTGAGGTAAAACAGTACTTAATGAGGGGAGACTATAATGAGTTGTGGGCAGGTAATGATATGGAAGGGGTAGCTGACACCTGACACAATAAACTTCCCTGGCATCTGCATGGAGACCTTGAGGGAAATGAGACACCTCAGTCACACAAACATTTGAAAAATATATCTTCTGAATATAAATCTAATTCAATATATATACATTCAGTCTAACATTTGAAATTCACATTCTGAACATTAACTGACCAAATATTTTAAGATAAAAAATTAAATTTGGTTTGATAGCTCTATGTTGGTATAAGTGGGAATCACAGTAGAACATTAGTTAAACTCAGTGCAATGTAACATCAAACACAACCATTTCAAAGTTCAAACAAAATAAACTGAACCGGTACAGTGTCACCTTGTAAACTACATGGAAGTTAAGGAGTGAAGAGGTCACTGTTTATAGACACAAAGTAATACTTGGCTTATTTCATGACAGTTCAACTGCAGATAAAAGATGACCAAGTGCTCACAAACAAGGCACTGAAAAATAATGCTCACTGCCCTTTAGAAGATCATCCTGGGACTTTAAAGTATATATCCCAAATCCAAGTCGAGAGCATACTGCTATACGCCTATGATTTCAGCAGCAAATGTGGCGGTCAAGTGGTTATCATCCTACACGCTACCCTGACAGGATTTCTTGATTTTCCTCAGTCTCTTTAACCAAATGGGAGACAGTACCTCAAAAAGTAGACTACAAATGCCTCTTTCTACAGCATTTCCATTACTCATTAATCATCCTGTATGATTCTATATAGTCAGACCTACTGACAGCATGGTTAAATAATGCCCCAGACAAATAAAAGTGATGTCAGTTTGTCAAATGGAGTCAACAAAAAACAAAAACAAAAAATCAAATGTTTTATTACAGCATTGTGCAGCCATGTAGGTAGCAACCAATATCCCTCATAACACTCTGGTCAGCACTTACATGACTGCACAAGGTCCTCAATCGAAATTTTTAGTGCTGTGAAAACTTCAACCCATATGAGTCCACACATGGTAGGTTCAAAATACCTCAGGGTTTGAGGCATGGCACAGAAAAACATGAGGTACTCTGGACAGTACAATGTCACATTCAACTGCTGTATTGCAAAACAGAGGACATATGTTACAAATAACATGACAAGTTCTGGTAGGTATTCATGTTTTATACCTTTATCTTTCCAAATACTCCCATGTTACAGTTTAGTATGGACAAATAACATATGTCTCTTGAGGTTTCCTTTGCGTTTTGTTTTCATGGGGCACAGTGGACACTGCAGATAAGCTTCTCTGCCACATTCTTTCCTCTTGTGTGACGAAAGATTTTTCTGCATACTGTAAGAAGCTCCACATGTTTCACACTGGAATGGTTTGACAGTCTGGGGCTGCTGGAGGATCTGCTTCATCAACCTATCACTACCTACTGTTGTTGGCACGATCATGTTTCCACCTCCACCAGACATACCAATCGAGTGTCCTGCATTAAATTCTGAAGACCAGTTGGTAACCATCCAAAGCTCATCAGGTCCTGCAACAAAACAATGAGGGCCTACCGCATCAGTCACATGAAAAAAATTAACAAGGAATCCAAAAACAGCTGATGAGACTGTCATACTCAAACAGGTAGCATTCATATTTCTTGTGCATGAGATCCTAGATTCAAATCCTGGCTATTCTGACTTTTTTTTCCATTACGATTCCGGTCTTCTTGGATGTGACACTGTGCTGCTGGGTGAAGGGTTCCCAACATTTCACATGATTGCCCTTGAAGAACCCACCACGGTCTTTTGAAACATAAGGAGTAATCACCCACTGAAACAGCATCACATTCGCAATGACCTGAATCCTCAACAACACCACTGTGAGAACCTAAAATTGCAGCTTTTGGCAGTTTCTCACAGTCCCCTTATGCAAATTCAATGACAGTTCTTAAATTAAGGTCACGCACAATTCCTACTACTTTCTTCCACTTTGCATGTCACTCACCATCGTATAATTTCAAGTACAGTACAAGGTATTTAAGAGTGTCTCTTAAATGAACTATACATAAAAAAATCAACGCCACTTTATTACAGTTCCATTTGGTATTCCCTGAGTAAGTCTTAGAATCTATTAACACATGTTTCAACCACACAGGCTGAAAAGCACTGAATGAGATGGAAAGATGATCATGAATGGTGAAAATATGGGCTATCCATGTCACTATCCCAGCAATTTATTGGACAGAATCAACAAAAACTGCAAAAATAATCAGTATAATCTGCATATTTTTGTGACACCATGTTATATACCCTAGTATGTAAACAACAAATGTTTCAGTAGAACCTGCTGCCTCCATCATTTTGTTGTTTGCTGCCCACTAACTGTCAGTATGAATCTACCAGACTATGTGGTGTCACAACCCCAATGATGGTAATCTTCAGTCACCATCATGAGAACCTGAAATCTCACACCTGTAATCAAATGACCACTAAAGACATTACTAGGTCTTCTATTTGACAACTGTATCCCTCTCAAATGGCTAGGAATATTACAAACTACTGACTCGCTACAAAGAGCACTGTCAATACATAAAGGTCATCCAGTGACTCCGCAGAACAGAGGTACCAATTCTTTCCATTAACACAGTACACTCACAGAACACATGACTGACAGAGATTCAGTGGCAGCAGACACGTACCAACACCAGGCTATGAAGTGGACATGTCTTCACCACAGATTTTGCTGGATTCACTTCATGATGATCAAACGAATCTACATGAAGACCTCAACCGCTTGGGTATAATCAAACAGTCGACATCTGTCACATAACATGACGACCAAACATACAATCATTAAGACCTCAGATTGTGATATTTTGTGTTGTGATGCCACGTAATGCTGGAGGTAATGAACTATCATTTTTTAAGTCACATGCTGCTTCCATCTTCAGGGTTAACCATGGTTACCAGACTACATAATGCCACAACCCATGACACCACAATCTGCATTCACCACAGAGAAAACCTGAAACCTTACAAAGATACTTTTCATTTTTGAGCTCTACAAGAAAAGTATGACAGATGATTCTGGTCCTCCAATAACTCTGTATTGTACAATAAACAAATGCTTTACAGGAATGTAAGATGTAACATAAAAGGTCCCACTGATATCCATACATACATATATATACATTAACTAGTGATGTGCATAGATTGCTAATTATTTAAAACAATTATAACAGCATAACTTACACAGCATCAAACAGAGTGAATCACGACCAAGGACCAGTGACTGAATAGGATGGGATGTAAGGTTGCAGTGTGGTCACTTTATTTTGTCCCACACCATACATGTAGCTGTGAACAAAAATACTCATTATGAAACCAGTCTTATGAATAAATACATTACGATTATACAAATACATATGCTATCTTCTCAAGTCTTCTTTTGCAGCATCTCCACAGTCAATGTCCACCACTTCCACCTCTTTTCATCAAAATAACACTAAGGTAGAGCAATGAATCAATACAGAGTATTTCAACATACAAAAAAGAACCAAGAGACATATTTACATTGTACAATAATGTATTTTTTACTTACTACGTAATTAATGAAATACACAGCTGTCATACAATGGCTGCAGTTGTAACAAAACATTTACCATTTCTGTATATGTAGTAAACAGCATACAATATCTTCAGGTGCTGTTGGGGTCGGCAATATTCAGGTGCTTTTCTTAGTGTGTTTTCTTTATTAAGATGCCACTGTGTATTATTTTTTAATGGTTATCCACATTCTGAAGGAACCTGCTTCCACCATGTTCCATTCTACTGTGATTATGTCAGCAACATGTATCTTCAAAATGCTGCTACCCATCCAGGATACTATAGACTTTCTTTAACACAGAAATCAGTACTGCAAAGTGGATGGCATCACCAGTTACTACATTGCAACTGATGATATCCACTCTATGGTACATAGTACCACATTAACACTGGACTCATGTAACTGAGTACTGCACAGTGGGCAGTGTCAGCAAGTGGCACACAGCAACTCAGTTAACTGCAGGAATCACTTTAAGCTGCCCACCCTCTGTGTGACATCATAACCTAGACCACAAACTAATTTTAACCGCCATGAAACTGAAACACATTTTTAAGTAACAATTTTAAACTGTACTTGTTTGTTATATCCTTCATAATGTACAACAAGCATTACCACCCATGGATCACAAACCTCTGAGCCTCATAAAAAATCATTAATCCTTCAAGTCAAAAAGCATACATGGCACTGTGCTGGACCACATTCTACAAGTAGAATGCAATCAGAGTGACAGCCTCATACAGCCTGGAGCCAACATGTTGGAGACCCCTGGGCTCAAAAATTGTTTCACTTCTAGCAAAGACAGATCTTTTTTTTTCCTGCAACAGGTCCAGACTGGCCCTGTAAGATTTACCAGGTACTTATGGCCCTGCATAGAGTGGTCAGAGCTGTAAGCAGATCAAACACCTGGTGCCGAAGTTCATGATTTGTGTCCGTATCATTACTCCAGAATGTATTCATTGTGTAGCAATACCAAAACAGAGATACATTTACATTATTACAACACAAAACCTCAGTACATTGGACAGTGTTTCTGCCACCATTATCAGACAGAAATATAAGTGACATAGTATGGCTAATATTATTTCAGCTTGATAAAGCCCATCTGCTATTGGCCAATAACTAACCAAAGAGACCACAGTGAGAGGAGTCACTTCACAAACATGACCCACATGCTTTGCCCAAACATGGATCCAATCATGCAATTCCACTCAGACTACTACTTGGCCAACACAGACTTGACACCATTAGACCAACTCATAACAATATATACCCTCATCAAAAAGGCTCTTCATGACAGAAACACAGACAGTGTGGTCAGAACTTGAAGATTATCCATTTTTATTCCTTTGTTGATAATCTGCTGACAATTCACGTACACTACAGTTGCTCGACTACAAAGAAAATGTCACTGCCTCCTGCATTGCCACTGCTGCCTGCTGGTGGAAGTCTGAACTCCATGCTCTTGAGCACAACACAAGAAGATACCTTTAAAATAAATGATACACCTGTGGGACATATGGGAAAAGAAAGAGATTTTGAAAAAGCAGTGGCATTGCCACTTATTTTGATACAATAGAATAGGGAACTGACCTTAAAACCACAACATTATTCATTCATATGCTGTCAACATCACAGGCAAGGCAGAGTTAAGGATTTCTTCAGAGAACCACTCCATAATTTCAGTCTTCTAAATATGTCAACATGTGACAACTTCAGAATTAAATTCTATAAAAAATCTCCACAAAACATACATGAACATGAAAAACGTGATTAAAAAATTAAATGATGTCTTACAAGAACTAATGTTAAGAAAACAATGCTAAGGATACTTTATCCATCCACTATAATAACATAACACAAATATTATATCCATACATTATACCTACATGGGTAACTGTATTTCCTTAACATAATAGTTTATTTGAGCAAACATTAACATACATGTCAGAATTTAAACCTTTACAACCCAAACTGGAATGGAAATCAACATTATATTACATGTTAATGCATGAACACAAGGTATTACGAATTACATTACAGCATCAACTATGATGTAATCAACATTATGTACTGACAAAATATATTTTCTTAACAAATTATTCTTTTACAACCTCCCACAAATATTCTTAAAACAGAAAACCCACCAGTATATCCAACCTTCAGCAACAAACATAGGCTACTTTCTGTCAAATATTTTCATTAAAAAAAAATAACTGAAACACTGAAACTTTTGCTAGTGGCCTGGTCTTAACCAAGTGCCAGGTTAACTCAAAATTCCTTCACAAAATATTACTCTTTTCCTAAACTTGGTACAATGACTTAACAATATATTCTGTTACACACATACGATCATGATGCCATCCAGCTTGACAGATTGATAAAAGTGCTCCATAGAAAACTGTTGTGTCCAATATCTGCAGGAAACACACTTCTCCATAACTCTGTATCCATCAACCAACACACAGGTGTAACATCCCAAAAGATCATTATCAAACATAATTAGAACATCAAATCTTGTATGTTTCAAGTGACTCTTTAACAGTATGCCATACCTGACAGAGTGCAATACAATTTACCCTACTGTAACTAACACAATACAAAGGAGTGTATTGCGGACAACTAATTATCCCTGTGGCACCAGAATTAAATTCCTAGTGGGAAATGCAGCAGAAGACCAAAATTTAAATGAGATCTACATAATGAAGACAACTAAATGTGGTAACCTGAACCTGATGTTCAGCGTCATGAGCATCACACTGTGTGAACGGTATACTCGACATTAAGCACCAGAGTGTTAAGTGGCATGCTAACGTCATGGTACAGTGCATTTATATGCTGCAAGAATAATTAACATAACATAATTAATAAAAACCAAAGGACACGGGACATGGGCACATTAAGTCAGTTACAATGCAGTAGTCTTTGCAATACAACATATTCACACTTTTATTGTTATTATTGTAGAAGCATGAAGTGTTTTACAATGTCGCAATAACGAAACAAAAATTGTATATACCTGTAATATTTTGATGCTTAATTATCTCATTGTAACAGTGTACAGGCCAGGTATGTGTTCAAAGCCATTTTTTCAAAATTTTCTTAACAAAAACACATTATTTTAAAGTAGACTGATATTTTAATACAAGCCTGCCATTACATTCTAACCACACTGCTTAATAAGGACAGATCAAACAACATTACAGCAAAGACAAAATGAACACTAAACTACATCCTGAAAGGGAAACACAAGGATGCAAGAAACTAAAAATGAAAAGGTCAAGTTAACATAAGCCTGAACTTTTATAAGGTAAAGGTAACACTGTCCTTGTGCAGCTTCACTCTCTGGACACTTTGCACATGGGGACAGTGTCCCCAGAACCCATTCGAGACCGGATGGACACCAGCCCCAGTCTGGGAACTTCAAAGAAGAAAAATGTTTCTTGTCCCTGCTGAAGATTGAACCACAAGTTCTACAGTTTTTTAGTCCATACACCAAGATGTTTATTTGATGTCTATAAATTAATATAAATACATATTAACCTTTTGACGCCTAATGTCAACTATAGTGGTCGTACCGCACCGCTAACCTCTAAAGTTGCATTTTATATATTTATTCAACAAATATAAGTACTGAATATTTTAAACATGGTATATA
>Ga0123352_10003595_pt1 | contig 22500 bp, 9 predicted proteins | sample TergutLab28metaG_FD_89700 | JGI IMG/M metagenome (GOLD analysis project Ga0123352, IMG submission 89700) | Labiotermes labralis P1 segment gut microbial communities from Petit-Saut dam, French Guiana - Lab288 P1 | ecosystem: Host-associated > Arthropoda: Insects > Digestive system > Gut ...
ACGAGGTGTCCTTTGCTCGGCGTCGAATCGTGTGTGTGAGAACTCCGATTCTCCCGCCCAGCAAGGGCATTCTCGTCCTACGCCACGCTCACACCGGCAACCTCATCGGTGGATCCGGGTTGACTCAACTTCCTGCAATTTCAATTCCTGTCGATTTTGCTCAACTCGAGTCGGGCTGACAGCGACCTCCTTGGCGAGATGGGTCAAGATGGGCATATGGAGCCCCGCGTGGTCGAAGCGCTGCTGGCCGCCGACCCGGTGGATCTGGGGATGCGGATCAAGACCGCACGCCTCGCGGCCGGACTCACCCAGCCGCAGCTCGGGGCAGACTATGTCTCCGTCGCGTACGTGTCGCGCATCGAGAAGGGTCAGCGGCGCCCGCCCGCGGCGCTGTTGGAGGCTTTCGCGGCCCGACTCGCTGTGACGGTGGAACAGTTGGTGCCCGGCCTGGATGCTGGTGACGGGGTGAGCCAGGCGATCGAGCTGGAGCTTGAGCTCGCCGAGCTGGATCTGGCTGGTGGCAACGCGGATGCGGCGCTGGCGAGGGTGGCGCGTCTGGTGGACGATCCGCAGACCAGCCGAGCCCGGAACGGCAGGTTGCGAGCGCAGTACGTCCACGCAGCGGCCTGCGACTCTCTTGGATTGCCGGAGGCGGCGAGTGCCTATGAGCGGGTGGTCGGGGGAGATGCCCTGGGGGTGTTCGCGTTGAAGGCATGCACGGCGCTGAGCAGGATCCAGCGGGAGGCAGGAGACTTCAACGGCGCTGTGGCGAGCGCGGAGGAGGGTCTGCGGATCGCGGCCGAGAAGAAGCTGGCCCAGACCGAGGACGCGATCCGGCTCTCGGTCACGTTGGCCGCGGCGTTGTACGAGCGTGGGGACGTCGAGCAGTCGGCTGCGGTCTGCCGCCAGGCGGTCGAGGACGCTGAACGGCTGGCGTCGCCGAGTGCTCGCGCGGCCGCCTATTGGAACACGAGCGTGCTCGAGGCGGAGGCGGGCAACACCGACCGTGCACTGCATCTGGCGCAGAAGGCGTTGCGACTCCTCGAGGCCACCGACGGGGTCCGCGATCTCGCTCGTCTGCGTACGCAGTTGAGCACGATCATGCTGCGCGCCGAGAAGCCCAACCTGACCGATGCGCGTGAGCAGCTCGACCAGGCGAACAGGGAGCTTGACTGGAGCGGTGCCGCACCGGTGGACCGTGGCCGCAACGACCTGGTCACGGCGCGCTGGCATCTATTGAACGGCGAGCACGAGGCAGCGAAGGAACTGGCTCAGGCGGCGCTCGACCAGGCTGGCGAGAATCTTCCGCTGCTCCGCACCTCCGCCCTGGCATTACTGGGTCAGGTCTGTGCTGCGATGAGTGACTCCAGGGGAGCGCGCCGTCACTTCCGTGCCGCGATCAAGATTCTGACCGCCGTCGGCAACGACCGCGAGACAGCACAATTGTGGTTCGAGCTCGGCACGCTCGCCGACGATGCGGGCCTCGCCGAAGCCGCCCGCGACGCTTACCGAAACGCAGCCTCGCTCTCTGGGCTTGCGTAGCTCGTTGTCGCCTGCGCACTTGACGTGCTGTGCCGACGAGACGAACGAAGTCAAACTGGGCGCGCTTGCAAGCCGGAACCCTCAAGCGGACACCGGGAATATTGCCGAGAACAAGAACTGAACCGCGGCGTCAAGAAGGGAAGACGGCCTCAATCCCAGGACGTTCGAAGGTCAAGGCCATGTCGCGCGGCGACCTGTTCGAATTGTTCTTGGCATCCGGATCCGCTCCTGCTGCAAGCAGCAGACGAATCAGGTCAGGTTGTCCACCCTGAAAGGCGAACACGGCTCGCCACAATGGGGTGTTGCCAAAGGAGTCGCGTGGGTCTACGGCAGCCCCCGCGTCAAGCAGCAGCTGCGCGACCGCGATGTTTTCCTGCTGGCACGCCGCGTGGAGCGGGGTGAAGCCTTGCCGGTCCGGTGTGTCGGGCGGTTCACCCCCGTCCAGGAGGCGCTTTGCCTCTTGGATGTCGCCGTCGACGGCAGCGTAATGAAGGGGGGTCCGGCCTGCACTGTCCACATCAATCACCTTGGCAGCTCGTATCGATGGCTCATATTTGACGACGGGTCTTCATACCAGTAGTGGCTAGGAATGTTCTCGTACTCGATGACCTGCTGGCGAGTCCAACCCTCCATCCGTGCGGTCAGTTGAGTCCTCCACCACTCATAGCCCGGACGGTGCCCGAAGTGACCTTGGCCTTCGGGGATCTCGACGCCTGTGTTCGGGTCATAGATTTTCCCGTCGGGTGCGCGCTGTGCGTCGAGGATCGCTTCACGCGTGCCCTTCCGGAGCGTTACTCGGCGTGCCGCGACGTCAGGAGTGTCGCCTATTCCATGTCCGGACAGCAGGTCGTCAAGCACTTGTGACTCGGCGTGTCGAGAAGCAGGTACGCCCTCCTCTTCGAGCGCTCTCTCGATCTCGGATGCCAGTCCGATGGCGCCCGCGCCCAGTGCCCCGGCTCCTCCGCTTACGCCCTCAGCACCGGGGATCGAATCAAGTGCAGCCCCGACGCAGACCTCCCACCCCAGCGCGCAAGCCACTGCTCCGCCGACGACCGCGATCCCGATTCCGACGTCCTCGACGGTGTGGCCAACGGTCACCGAGTGCGGGGCGCCGAAGCAGATCATTGGGCCGCACCCGCGTGGAAGTCTGTCTAGGGTGAACTGTGAGTTCCAGATCGACTCGAACCATCCGCCGATACTTCCCAACACGCTTGAGTGCTCGGTACCGCCATAAGTTCCACCCAAGGCGGTGTTGAAGTCAGTCGGGGCTGAACTCGCCGTGCTGAACATCCCCAGCATGAGACCCTCAACGCCGGGGACGTTGGGCGGCGATTGGGGTGTTCTCGGCCGGTGGTGGGGTGACGGTAGTACGCCGCCTCCGAGCGCCGACATCGTCGTCTCTCGGTGCTGCGCTGGCCCCTTACCTTGAATGTCGTTGGCGTAGGTCTGGTACCAGTTGCCGCAGCCGCTGCACTTCGGTGCATGGCCGTCGGGGTCGTCGAGGTTGAGGGGGTTGCCGTTGACGTAGGTACACGTGTGTGGATGGCGGCGTGCTCAAGAGGCGGGGACGCCCTTGCGGCGTCACCGCCTCGGTTAGTTGGATTCGGCCGGGATCTCGCCGCCGTCGGCGCCGGGGAAGCTGGCGGTGTAGACGGCTTGGAGGGTGGCGACAGACACGTGGGTGTAGATCTGTGTCGAGGTGAGGTTGCTGTGGCCCAGCATCTGCTGGACGTATCGGATGTCGGCGCCTCCTTCGAGCATGAGCGTTGCGAGGGTGTGGCGGAACATGTGGCAGGCGCCGTGCTTGTTGATGCCGCTGTCCTTGACGTAGCGGCGGACGATGCCGCTGTAGCGGTGCGGGGTCAGTGGGTATCCCTCGCGGCTGAGGAAGACGTGGAGATCGTCGGGTTCCCGCGCCCATAGTGGACGCGTGCGTTGCGTGTAGAGGGCGATCCATGCCAGCGCCCGCTGGCTGATGGGGATGAAGCGGTCCTTGTTGCCCTTGCCTTCTCGGATGAGCACGGTTCGGCGTTGGCGGTCGATGTCGGGGAGCGTAAGGCGGGAGAGCTCGCTGCGGCGCATGCCGGTGGCGTAGAAGGTCTCCAGGATTGCTCGGTCGCGCAGCCCGATCGGGGTGTGGATGTCGGGGGTGGCGAGGGTGAGCTCGGCTTCCTCGGCGGTGAGCACGGCCCGCGGTAGGCGTTGCTCGCGCCGCGGTAGCACGATCGCGGCGGTGGGGTTGTCGTGGAGCAGATCGTTGTCGACGGCCCAGGTGTAGAAGCGTCGGATGGGACCGACGGCCGCTCCTTGGGTGTAGAGCGACAGGGTCTTGCCGTCGGCCTTTCGATGGTCGTGGAGGTGGCGCTGATAGTCGGTGATCGTGCGACGTGTGACGTCGGTGGGGCGGGTGATGTGCTGCAGCTGGAGCCACGCGGCGAGCATGGCGAGGTAGCACCGGCTGACGCGGATGGTCTCGCGGCTGTAGCCGCGTAGCTCGAGCTGGTCACAGAAGGCGTCGACCATGACCGGGAACCCGGACGGGTCGGCTGGGTCGCCGGCGATGCGTTGCGGTGTGTGCTCGCCTCGCTGACGTCTCATCGGTCAGCGGGCCGACGGCTGACACGACGTCCTGGGGCTGGCCCCGGCGGTCGACGTGGCGGACGGACTCGGGGTCTGCGGGCTGCCGGTCTCGGCTGCATGGATGTCACCGTCGCTCGGAGCTCCCGGAACCGGGGTCGTGTGGGTGGTTGTCGAGCTGCTGGGCGCTGGCGTTGCGGTCGCTTTCACGGTGGCGGTGTCACACGCTGTCGGTGCCGCGCTCGGCTTCGAGGGCTTGGTGGTTCCGAACGACGGCAGCGTCCCGTGGGGCGAGGTGACGGGTTGGTCGGTCTCCCACCGCACTTCTTCCCCGAGGTTGTCCTTGGTCTGGTGGAGCACGACCAGCGTTGCTGTTGCCGTCGCGGTGACCGTGGCGGTCGCCGGTGCGGGCGACTGGGGCTGTCCGGTGGGTGCGGCCGAGACCTGGCCGGCAGCGATGGCGGTCGCGCTGGGCGGCGGTTGGGGGACCCCTTCGCCGGCTGCGTAGGCCGAGGCTGCGTGGAGCACGGCGGCGATGAAGGTGGGGCTGTCGCTGAGGTGCCTGAGCGCGGCGCTGGCCCCGTCCTGGTTGGACAGGTCGCTGTTGCTGGCGCAGAGCAGCACCGCGACGGCGAGCGAGGCGTCGTTGATGTCTTGTGGGTCGCGTCGTCCGTCGCCGTCGGCGTCGACGCCGGCCACGGACCAGCTGGCGGGTGGCAGGCTCATCGGCCCGACGGCCCGGTCGCCGGTGGTGTCGTGGTCGAGTCGCCCGGCGTCGGTGTCGGCGATCTTGTTGCCGGCGCTGTCGCGAACGACGGCTCCGTAGAGCGCCGGTTCGTCGACTCCGCGGGCGGAGAGGTGGTGGCCGGCTACCTCGCCGTGCTGGCTGATTACGGCGCCGATCCCGGCCAGGATCGGCCATTGCAGACCGCAGCTGGGGTCGGCGCCGTGCATCACGGCCGCCGCGCGCTGGTAGGCCACCAATGCGGTCGACGGGATCGCCGCGACCGCCCCGTTCGGGGCGGTCTGTACGGCCAGGGTGACCATGAGGCCGTCGGATGCGATGGGCGTCGGAAGGACGGGGGCGCTGACCGACGAGGTCACTGTCTCCGACGGTGCTGCGGAGGATGCCTCGCCAGCGGCTGCACCAGGGATCCCTGGGAACGTCATGGTCTGTGTTCCGGCACTGGTGACGATCACGGCAGCGACCGTCAGACCGGCGGCGAGCAGTCCCGTGGCGACGAACGCGTGCGCTGCTGTTCGTAGCCGTGTACGGGCGTCATGGTGTGCAGCCATCGGCTGACCCTCCCGGCGGCACCGGCCCCATTTCGCCCTCATCCGAGCGCAACCGGCGTCACATCTCCGGCCACCCTGCGCCCACGAACCGTCCCTGTCAACTCTTGTCGAGCAATTTGCCGACCCTGACCGCGAGGCCACGGAGCCCGTCGCTCTTGTCTTCGTGCAGCATGGACGGCAACGTGCCGAACCGGCGCAAGGATGCTGGAAACCCGCATGACTGCAGGCATTTCTGCGCCACGAGATGCGGAGGTTCGGGCGGTCGAGCGGAATCCGGGACCCTGCCTCACGAAATTGGGACTTGACACTTCTTTCTCGCCGGGTTGACGATCCGTCCTGATGTGGTGCAGGTCGCGCTCGAGTGAGAGCGAAATGGGGCCGGCGCCACGGGGAGGGCAAGCCCGATGCCCACACGTCGTGGCGCGCTGTTCGCACGCACTGCTGCAACCGTTCAAGGACTGATCCGGCTCTACCGCGGGATGGTGGACCGGCTGAAGCCGCGTCTGAGCCGGCTCCGTGCCGGCCTGATCCCGCTGCTGCGTCGGCTGCTGGCCGGCCGTGCGCGGACGATCGCGCGACTGACGCTGGCCCGGCAGCTGCTGCTGCTCGTCACCGCCGGCGCCGTCCTGCTCGGCACAGCGGTCAGCGTCGTCCTCGTCGCCACCCGCGACACCGGCCCCGGCTTCTACGACGTCTCCGGCAAGCGCATCGACACCCAGCTCGCCGGTCCACAGCCGATGACCCGCCCCGCCGAGGGCAGTGGCGTCAAGCTGCCCGCCCCCAAGAGCGGCAAGCCCGACACCCCGACCGACCCGACGCTCGCACTGCCGACGAAACCGACCACGCACTGCAGCAAGCCCACCGTCCACACCAGCAGCCACACCAGCACCCACACCAGCACCCACGGCACGCTCGGTGATCTCGCGGATCTCTCGGGCGCCGGCCAGGTCTGCACCTACGGCGCGACCCGCCAGTCCGACAAGCTGATCCACAGCGCGCCGTTCGCCACGGCACGCGGATACAAGGCTGCGCCCACGCCCCACGCGACCAAGCCGACCACCGCCCCGTCGGCCGGACCCTCCACCGCTCCATCTACCACTCCATCTACCGGATCGTCGACCGGACCAGCTGGGCCGTCCGCCGCACCGTCGACGGTGCCGTCTGGGCAGGTGTCGCCCGCGACCTCTCCCTCCGCGGGATCCACCACGGGGGCAGGCACGACCCATGGGACGGCTCCGACCGCGCCGTCGGCGACAACACCGACCGCACCACGGACCACCCACGCAGCCGGCACCCCCGCCGGATCTACAGCATCGACGCGCTCAACCGGATCGACCGGATCGCCGTCGACACCATCTTCGGGCGGGCCGCGGGTCCGCCGCTCCGACCACACGGCACCCCCCATTGTGTCGGCCGGATCCGGAGCCACCCGCGGCTCGTCCGGAGCGACCATCCCCGCCCGCGCCACGCGGTCTGCGCCGCGTGCCGCGGCCGGGCCCGTTGTGGCGACGTCTGTTGCCGAGGCGCTGCCCGACACTTCGGGCGGCGCGGGCGTGCACGCTGTCGCGGCGAGCGATGTGCGTGCGGCCGCACCGGCCGGGGTCGTCAAGGACCTGGCGTCTCCGGCGGCCGGGCAGTACCTGTCGCCGAACTGGGTGCAGGCCACGCCCGCTACAGCACCGCCCGGGCTGAGCGAGGCGATGATGGCCTACGACCCCACCCACGACCAGGTGGTGCTGTTCGGCGGGGAGAAGTCCGACGGCACCTACAGCGCCCAGACGTGGGTGTGGAACGGCTCGACCTGCTCGCAGAAGTCGCCCGCGACCTCACCGTCGGCTCGCACCCGCGCGTCCATGGCCTGGGATCCCGTCAGCGGCCGGATCGTCATGTTCGGCGGTCAGACGAACTCGACCACCCCGACACCCAACAACCAGGTGTGGTCCTGGGACGGCACCACCTGGACGCAGATCACACCGACCGGAACCGCACCGGTCGCCCGTGCCGGTGCGGCGATGGCCTATGACCCGGTGCGGCAGGCGATGGTGGTCTTCGGCGGCAGCTCGAGCAGCATCAGCGCCCTGAACGACACCTGGCAGCTGAAGAGCAACGCATGGACCCAGATCCAGGCCTCGGGCGCCTCCGGCGCGCCCGCAGCTCGCTATGACGTCGCGATGGCGTACTCGACCGCCACCAGCCAGCTCGTTCTGTTCGGAGGCGGCACAGGTTCCTGCCCGTCGTGCACGACCAACAGTGACACCTGGATCCTCGGCTCCTCGGCCACCTCGTGGAGCCAGCAGTCCCCGACGCATGTGCCGCCGAAGCGGGGCGCGTTCTCGATGACCTACGACGCCGGTCTGGGCGCGGTGGTCATCTTCGGCGGCGTCGACGGCGACGGCACGAACACCACCCTGCGCAACGACACGTGGGCGTGGACCGGCAACGACTGGACCCAGGCCGTCGGTATCGCCGCACCGAGTGGCCGGGCCGGGCAGCAGATGGCCGCGATGGCCTCCGGGCAGGTCGTCATGTTCGGCGGCACCAACGCCGCCTCGACCGCCCTGGCCGAGACCTGGACCTACGACACCTCGCTGCCGGTGCTCAGCCTCAGCGTGACCGGTGCGTCCCAGTCCAGCGGTGGCCCGAGCAGCGGACCGGTGTTCTGGGTCGGTGACTCGGCCAAGTTCGAGATCAGCGCGGCCAACGCCGGAACCACCCCGATCGGCGGGGTGTCGCTGACCTCTGCTCTGCAGAAGACCTTGCTGGCCGCAGGCTCTCAGGTATCGGTCGACAACACGGTCCTCGACCCCTGCTCGGGGGGCCTGAGCACCTTGTGCGGCGGTATCTCCGACCTCACCGCATCGATCTCCAACCTCACGATTCCGGTCGGGGGGACCCGCCTGGGCGACTTCATCGCGACCGTCGCCGGCACCCAACGCGGCTGCGAGCTGATCAACGTGCCCGCCATCGCAGCCGACCTGACCGGCTCATCGGCCGAGGTGTTCTCCCAGCTCACCGTCTGTGGCGGCGGCCTGGGCATGGAGGACTGGTGGACCTATGACACCACCGACCTCGGCAACGGCGACACCGCCAACGTCAACGTCGCCAACGGCAACCTGGTCGTGCAGTCCACCGACACCGACCCGGTCCAGACCCGCGGCCAGCTCGCCCTCGGCCTGAGCCGCGTCTACAACTCCCAGGACCTGATGTCCGGCAGCGGCCCCATCGGCGCCGGCTGGCAGTTCAACGTCGGCGACACCGGTGAGACCGCCGGCGGGTTCGGCATCGACGGTCTGCAGCTGCCGAACCTGCAGACCGTCCTCCAGCCCCTGTCGATGCCCTACATCGACCGCGACGGAACCCGTCACATCTTCCGGCTCCACTCCGTCGCCGCAACCCTCGGCGACATGTCGCTCCCGATCGACCTCACCGGACAACAGGGCTCCGGGAGCGGCATCCTGTCCCTGCTCAACCCCGCGACGCTGCCGTTCGCACTGAGCTCGACGGTCCAAGGACTTGAGTACGGAAACCTCTGTGTCGACGAGGCCTACACCGGACCCCCAGGAACCAACATGTTCCTGTTCCGCTACGTGGGCATGGGCGCCAGCGACTGCACCACACCCGGCTCCAACGGCCGTCTCACCATCGGCTGGTCCCTCGTGCGGCCCGACCGGGTGCGCTACGACTTCAACGCCGCCGGCGACCTGATCGCGGTCACCGACCCCTCGGGCCAACAGCTGATCTACAAGCCGGGCATCACCTACGGACCGACCGAGATCTACACCAAGGCCTGCGGCGACACCGGAACCTGCCCCAAGATCACCATCGACTACAACGCCGGCAACACCCCGTCAGGGTTCCGCCAGGTCAAGGTCACCGACACCGCCGGCCGCGTCACCTCCTACATCGTCTCCACCGACCCGCTCATGCCCGAGCTCACCCAGGTCTGGGCACCCGGCAACCCCTACCCCGGCGCCACCATCCCGACCGGCGTGCGCCCCACCCTGGCCTACACCTACTCCACCTCGACGGGCTCGTGCACCGGCTCGGACTCCGGCGCCGACACCGTCGGGCAGATGTGCTCGGTCACCGACGCCGCCGGCCACAAGACCACCATCGCCTACACCCCGGCACCACTCGGACCCGACCGGGTCAAGACCGTGATCGACCGGCAAGCCCAATCCGGAACCACCATCGCATCCGACCCGGGCGTCGCCACGGTCTACCACTACGCCGACCCGACCGGCAGCGACCCAGCCACGCTGTCCGGCCCGCCGACCTACGTCACCGCGGACATGGGATCGCCGTCCCAGGTCGCGTCCTGCGGCTCGAGCTGTGAACGGATCCGGTACGCCCACATCGACGCCTACGGCCGGGTCGGAGAGATCGACGAGGGCGACTCCGCCGACGACTACCTGCGTCAGACCGGCTACTTCTGGGACGGCCTGCCCAACGGGCCCGACGCCGACCCGACCGCGCCCGGAGCGATGGGCGGCATCGCGTCCTGCTCCCAGCCCACCGACGCGACCGGCACCCCGACCGGGCCGATGAACAACGACCTGTGTCAGGTCATCCGTCGTGCCGTCCCCTCCACCGCGGCCTTCCAGCCGGGCGGTGTCGGCACCCACACCGTGGACGGCGTCACCGTCTCGGACTCTGCGACCGACTACCTCTACGGCGACCTCGGGCAGCAGCTGCGGCAACGGGTCCTGCTCGACGCCGCCCAGCCCTGGACCGACGCCAACTCCGCGATCACCACCTGGGGCAGCTACGACCAGTACTTCGACGCCGACGGCAACCAGCGCGCCTACAACAACCACGTCACCGGCAGCGGCGACGTGGTGGCCAGCTCCGCGGGCACCAACTACCCCACCCAGGTCAAGCGCGACAACCCGCTGGACTACTGGCGGCTCGGCGAGCAGTCAGGCTCCACCATGGGTGCCGCCGTCGGGCAGGACGGCGTCTACGGCACCGGAGCGGTCCTCGGACAGCCCGGCGTCATCAGCGACAACGGCGCGATCACCGAAGCCCCCAGCGCCTCCGGCAACGCGGTCGTGTCCCTGTCCGGCTTCGCCAACGGCACCGGCTCATCCTCGGCCTTCACGATCGAGGCCTGGGAGAAGACCACCGACACCACCGCACAAGAGACCGCGTTCTCGTGGGGATCCTCGAGCGCGGTGGGCCTGGTCGGCCGCAACTACGGCGGCCTGCCGATGATCGAGCTCTCCTCCGACATCGCCAACGGCAAGAGCTCGGTCGTGTACTCCACCAACTCCATCGCTGACGGCAACTGGCACCACGTCGTCTACACCTACAACGGCTCGGGCAATGCCGGCGGGATGGCGATCTGGGTCGACGGCGTCAAACAACCCCTCACGACCTACTCCGACGCCCTGAACGGTGCGTTCGCAGCCGACCCCGCGTTCGCCCAAGGCGCCAAGGGCGGCACCAGCGGTCAGCCGTCCGAGCTCGACGAGCTCGCCATCTACACCCATGTCCTGTCCGCCGCGCGCATCAAGGCGCACTACGACGCTGCCGAGGGCGGCGACAAGGTCACCGCCGACACGCTCTACGCGGTCACCGACACCACCCAGATGCTGACCCCGCGCGGCAACGCCCAGAGCAACGCCAGCCACTGGGGCGACTACCTGACCAGCTACCGCCGCGACCTGCCTGCCGACGGGCAGGTCGCCTCGACCAACGCCGTGGCCGACCCCAGTCACGACCCGGCCGTGTGCGGCAGCGCCGCCCGCGGCAACACCGGCCTGCTGTGCGAGACCGACGCTCCCGCCTCCGCAGGGGTGGCCGCCGGGACGTGCACCTCACCGACCGCGAACCTGCCCGCCGACAGTCCCGCCGCACCCACCAGCGGCGACTACACCCACAGCTGCACCACCTATGAGTACAACCACGCCGGCCAACGCACCCTGATGCGCTCCCCGGACGCCAACAGTGCCTCCGACCCCGCCGCCACCACCTACACCTACTACGACGACACCACCAGCTGCTCCACCGGCTCCGGCACCGGCCCCAACGGCACCGCCGGCCAGGACAACTGCGACCTGTCCGGCACCGTCTCGGCCGGCGGCTGGCTCAAGGCCGTCACCGACCCCGCAGGGGAGAAGACCGTCTTCGCCTACGACGCTGCCGGCAACACCGCCCGCACCTGGGAACGCGATGCCACCCACGGCACCGCCCTGTCCGCGGGCTGGACCAACGCCGCCAACCCGCCCAGCGACGCCTACACCGAACAGACCTACGGCACCCCGGTCACCCCCGACTCCCTGTCGGTCTCCGCCACCGCCCTGGTCACTCTCGCACCCGACGGCACCGCCTGGGGCGCGGGCGGCAACGCCGCCGGCGAGCTCGGCGATGGCACCACCACCGCCCGCACCAACCCGGTGCAGGCCCAGGGCATGTCCGACGTCGTCCAAGTCGCCCAATCCGCGACCGGTGCCGCCGCCTCGTGCGCGACCACCCTCTACCTGACCGGATCCGGCGAGGTCTGGCAGACCGGCACCGCCGCCGGCGGCTCGACACCGGTTCAGGTCCCCGGCCTGTCCGACATCATCAAGGTCGCCGCCGGCGGCTGCCACTACCTCGCCCTCGACGCCCAGGGTCGCCTGTGGGCCTGGGGCCTGGGCTCCAGCGGCCAGATCGGCAACGGCTCCACCGCCACCGTCACCACCCCGGTCAAGGTCCTCGACGACGTCTCCACCATGGCCGCCGGCTACGTGCACTCCCTCGCGGTCACCACCGACGGCAAGACCTGGGCATGGGGCGCCAACACCGCCGGCCAGCTCGGCGTCGGCACCACCACCGCCCACACCACACCCACCCAGGTCACCGGCCTGCCTACCATCCGCTCCCTCGGCGCCGGCGTGTACTCCTCCTACGCGATCGGTCGCGACGGCAGCGTGTGGGCCTGGGGAGACAACACCTCCGGCGCCCTCGGCGACGGCACCACCACCAACCGCACCTCCCCGGTCCAGATCACCACCCTCGGGGCCGGCACCACCGCCGGACCGGTCCGCCAGATCGTCGGCGGCGCCTCCGGTGCCGCAGCCCTCATGGCCGACGGCACCATCCGCGCCTGGGGCATCAACAACTACGGCCAGCTCGGCAACGGCACCACCACCGCCTCCGCCGGCACACCCACCCTGGTGCCCGGCCTGACCGGGCAACGTGCCCTGGCCGGCGGCTACGTCACCTACGCCTCAGCCAACGCCGCCGGCAACATCCACGTCTGGGGCGCCACCGCCCACAACCAGCTCGCCAACGGCACCTCCCCGGCGACCACCACCAGCCCCACCCTGGCCGGGGTCGACATCGACCCGTTCCGCATCCCCGGCCCCGTCCCGCTGAGCTCACGCGACGCAGACGGCAACCTCACCACCACGACCGTCGACCGTGTCCTGCAACCCCGACGGGTTCGCAGCGGCCGCGGCAACGAGGTCTACACCGCCGCGTTCGACACCACCACCGGCTACGACGCCGACGCCCGCCCGACCTGGACCAGCGGCGCCCAGCACCGCGACCCCTCCACCGTCACCTCGATCAGCTACGACGCCTTCGGCAACCCGATCAAGACCACCGACGCCACCGGCGTCGCCGCCCGCGCCACCTTCGACACCGTCAACCGGCAGACCAGCAGCCAGACCACCCGCAACCCCGCAGCCGTCGCCACCGGCAACTGCTCCGGCAGCGCCACCAGCACCGACTACTCCGCGGCCCAGGCCGGCGACAAGATCTGCACCACCTCGACCACCTACGACGGCCTCGACCAGCAGATCACCACCACCGACGCCAACAGCCAGGTCACCCACACCACCTACGACGCCGCCGGACGCAGCATCGCCGTCACCACACCCCGCAACGCCGGCGGCTACACCTCCCTGACCACCCGCACCGTCTACGACCACGACGGCAACGCCACCGACGTGTGCCCGCCACGCCAGTTCGACGCCGCCAACGAGTCCAACACCACCGCCGACAGCGCCGCCGGCTGCACCGGCACCAGCGTCCACTCCACCCACACCACCTACGACCACGCCGGCCAGGTCGCCACCCAGACCCGCTACCGCGCCGCGTACAACACCGGCGCCGCCGGCCAGGGCGCCGGGTCGACCTCAACGACCACCCTGACCGCCAGCTACGGCTACGACGCCGACGGCAACCAGATCTCGGTCACCGACCCCAACGGCCACACCACCACGACCACCTACGACTTCCAGGACCGCAAGACCAGCCAGGCCGTGCCCCGCGCCAGCGGGGTCAAGAACACCACCACCTGGAGCTATGACCCCTCCGGCAACGTCACCGACGTCATCGCACCCGGATCGCTCGACACCGGCACCGGCGCCGACGGCGCCCTCGTCGTCGACGGCACCACCGCCGCCGACTCCACCGACAACCAAGCCCACGGTGCCGCCAACCCGTTCCAGATCCCCGACGGCGCCCAATACACCAACGTGACCCTGCAGAACGGCGCCGACGTCACCGCATCCAACGCCCACGGCCTGCTGTTCGAGGCCACCGGCACCGTGACCGTCTGCGCCACCTGCGTCATCACCATGGACGGCAAGGGCGGAGCCGGTGGAGCAGGCGGCACCGGCCAGGCCTCCGGCAACGGATCCGACGCCGACAACCCCAACCCCGGCAACGGCGGCACCGGCGGAGCCGGCGGCCTCCTCGAGCTCACCGCGGCCGGCGGCGGAGGCGGCGGCCACAAGACCGACGGACAACCCGGCCTGCCCTCCAACCTCAACCCCGGCCTGCCCGGGCTCGCCTCGGGCGCGCCCGACTTCTCCGACGTCGGCTCGGACTATCTCGCCGGATCCGGCGGAGGCGGAGGCGGCGGAGGCCAAGGCGTCCTCGGCAAATCCGGAGCAGGCGGCAACGGCGGCGGCTACATCCGCATCACCGCCGACACCATCACCGTCAACGGCACCATCACCGCCGCCGGACAACCCGGCACCGACGCCGGCACCAACTCCGGCGGAGGTGGCGGAGGCGCCGGCGGAGGAGTCTGGCTCGCCGCACCCCACGTCAACCTCAACGCACCCACCGATATCAACGTCACCGGTGCCGCCGGCGGCACCGGCTCCGGATCCGGCACCAGCCAGAAGAACGGCGGCGCAGGCGCCGACGGACTGATCCGCATCGACGCCGACCAGGTCACCAACGCCCCCACCGACGCCAACCTCAGCCGCGCCGCCATGGTCACCGCCACCTCCTACGACCCCGCCAACCGGCCCATCGACACCGTCGAAGGCGCCAAGACCCTCCAAGCCGACCCCAGCATCGACCACGGCGCCAACGCCACCCCCAGCCCCGACGGCCTGGCCAACACCCGCACCCGCACCTTCTACAACGCCGACGGACAAGCCGTCGCCGAGCTGCCGCCGTCCGCGTTCGTCAGCACCGACGGATCCCACGGATCGCTGACCAGCCCCGACACCAACCTGGCCAAGCGAATCGACTTCGACCTCGACGGTCAGCCCGTCCGCACCTACTCACCGCGCTACACCGCCTCCGGCAACGGCGCAGGATCCGTCGGCTCCGGCAACGACGGCGACACCGGCGTCGACCAACAGGCCACCCAATGTCCCACCGGCGCCACCAGCAGCCAGGTCGTCGACGCCATCACCGGTCTCGGCTCCTACAGCCCCAGCATCGGCGTATGCGTCGCCCGCGTCACCTACGACGCCGACGGCCGTATCGACCGCCAATACCTGCCCTCCAGCACCGGCAGCGACAACGGCTACCTCCAGTACGCCTACACCGCCGACGGCCTCACCCAAGACGTCACCGGCCCCAAGCCGACCGACCCCTCAGGCAGCCGGGTGACCACAGCCTCCTACAAGTACGACGGCGACGGCCGGCAGACCGACGACATCGACGCCCTGACCAACGACACCCAGACCTCCTACACCGCCGACGGCCTGACCAACCAGACCACCGGACAGAGCTACACCAACGCCGACGGCACCACGGTCACCGAGGTCACCTCCTACGGCTACGACGCCGACGGCAACCAGACCACCTCCACCGACCCCAACGGCGACATCAGCACCCAGACCTGGACCACCGACGGACTGCTCGCCTCCTCCGCGGCCCCCGGACCGACGACCGGGTCGACCGCCACCACCCGCTACGGCTACGACAACAACGGCAACACCACCGCCACCCTGTCCCCAGAAGCAGGGGTCAACGGCACCGCCGCGGTCGTCGACAACTTCACCTTCGACAACCTCATCTCCTCCACCGACACCCCCATCAACGCCAGCAGCTACCGCTCCGTGCGCTACCACTACTCACCAGCCGGCATGAAGACCGCCACCGAGACCGCGCGCTGCGCCTCCTCCACCCTCAGCGCCTGTGTGCCCGGCAACGCCGCCTGGAACACCGCCGGCACCATGCACGTCACCTACGGCGCCAACGGCCGCGTCGCCTCACAGACCGGCCACGAGCCCCTCACCGGTAGCGGCAAGACCCGCGCCATCACGACCACCTACACCCAAGACGGCCAACCCGCCGAGATCGACGACCCCACCTCCAGCTCGACCATCACCGCCGGCTACTACCTCGACGGCCAGCTCCGCCAAGTCACCGACAACGGCGGCGGAACCGACGCCGACGCGAACACCAACACCTACGCCTACGACGCCTCCGGCCAGCTCACCGTCCGCACCGACCACTCGGGCAACGGCGGAACAAGCGGCCCCACCGTCGGCAACACCATCACCACCTCCTACGCCTACAACACCGCCGGCCTCATCGCCGCCTCCACCTCCGGCGTCCTGGGCCACGACACCACCTACGCCTTCGACCAAGCAGGCCGGCTGCTGACCGCGACCACCGGCACCCACACCGACCACTGGTCATGGGAACCCGACAACTCCCTGGCCGGTGCGGAAGCCACCGACACCGCCGCCACCAACGCGACCGTCGCGAACTACGTCTACGACTACGACAACAACGGCGACATCACCAAACAGGTCGTCAACGGCCAGGTCGGCGGCTCGACCTCGACCTGGACCTACGCCCCCGGCCAACAAGTCACCGGCTGGTCCTACAACCCCACCTCCGGCAACCCCGCCGGGACCTCGACACGCAGCGAGTCCTGGACCTACGACAAGAACAACAACCGCACCTCCGCCACCAGCACCGTCGGCTCCGGCACCGCCCAGACCACGAACTGGACCTACCGCCTCGACAACTCCATCGCCACCCAGAACGGCCCCCAGCCCGCCAGCGGCGGCACCGACCCCGACTCCTACACCTTCAGCTACGACAACGCCGGCCTACTCACCGGCGACGGCTGCTCCACCTACACCTACGACACCTTCGACCGCACCCAGACGGTCGCGGTCAACAACACCGCCCCATGCGGCGGCGACTCCCACACCACCACCTACACCTACGACGGCCTGGACCGGCAACGCTCCGCTGCCGTCACCGGCTCCACCAAGACCGGCCTCAACACCACCACCCGGTCGGTCTACGACGGCCTGTCCACCTCCCTGATCGGGCAGGTCAACGCCGTCAACGGCACCCACACCCAACCCACCGTCCTCTACCAGCTCGACCCCTCCGGCACCGCCGTCGCCTACTCCCAGACCCAAGCCGCCGCCGGCAAGGCATTCCTCGACACCGACGGACAAGGCAACGTCACCGCCATCACCACCGGCAACGGCGACGGCTCCACCGCCAGCGGCGCCCTGGCCTGCGGCGTGGTCTACGACGCCTACGGCAACCCCGTCGCCCCCGACACCACCACCGGCACCAACGGCCTGTGCCAAGCCGGCGGCACCACCACCGCCACCACCACCACCACCGGCAACGCCGACTGGTACCGCGGACAGACCCGCGACGGCAACCTCGGCACCTACCAACTCGGCACCCGCACCTACAACCCCACCACCGGGTCCTTCACCACACCCGACAGCTACCGCGTCGCCACCCCAGCAACCGACCTCTCCATCGGCACCGACCCCCAGACCGCCAACACCTACACCTACGTCAACGGCAACCCCCTCAACCTCAGCGACTCCTCCGGCCACCAGCCGCGGCTCGGCCCCGACGGCATCCCAATGGCCACCTGCAACACGACCCGGTGTGCTGTGCCAGTAGGAAGCAGTAATTCGCAGGGTGGTGGACACCGGTCGAGCGCATCAAGCACCGGCAACCCGTGGACCAACTTCCTCAACGAGGCGCCGACCAGACACGAAATTCAGACGCACCACGTCAAGTCCACTGGCCGCTACGACCCGACCCTGAGCGGGATCGTTCCTGCTGGCCCACCCACGTACACCAAGGCGCAACTGGACAACGCCTCGGCGATGCTATCGATCGACGAACTCCAAGGGGCGCCCCTCCTGACGGCTAGTGGCCGCATCGCGCTTCAGCAGCAGGCCACAGCAGTCGGAGCGCTCGCCGAACGAGCCGACGTACTGGCACTGCAACAACAGGCGGCGCTCGCCGAGGCCCAGGCAAAGGCCCACCACGGTGTGTCGGCATGGACCTGGATCAACGCCGGCCTCACCACGATCGGCGCTGTCGCACTCACCGTCGTCAATGGCGTCCAGTTCGGCTTAGACCCAGCAACCGATGCGCTTGAGGTGGTTGACGTCGCAGCCGACGCCGACGCAATCGGCGAGCTCGTTGATGCGGGCGCCGATGCGGCCGACACCGAAGGAGACATCGTTGACGCATCCCACTTCTGCTCCTTCGCGGGCGGCACTCCCGTGCTAATGGCGAGCGGATCCAAGAAGTCCATCGACCGGATCAAGGTTGGCGACAAGGTGCTTGCCACGGATCCTGAGACTGGGCAGCAGGTGGGCAAGAGGGTGAGCCGTGTTTGGACTCACCACGACATCCTTATCGACCTGAGGCTCGCCGATGGCACGGCCTTGACGACGACGAGGAACCACCCCTATTGGTCGGTGGCCGACAAGCGGTTTGAGCCTGCCAACCAACTCAAGCCTGGCGAGAAGCTGCTCGGAGATGACGGACGTCCCGTCGCCGCCTCAGGTCTTCGACCGAACACTGCACACCGCGGACTTGCTTACAACCTCACGGTTCAGGGCATTCACACCTACCACGTAGGCGTCGACGGCATTCTGGTTCACAACACCTGTTCGATTACGGGTCTGAGCAACGGTGACGAATTGCCCACCAACCAAGCCCTGGACAGCGCCGAGCGGTTCTTGGGGGACGAATACGAACAATCCGGCCCGGGTAGATTCCTGTCTCGAGATGGCCTGCGCCAGGTCCGCATGACTGACGCCGACATTTCCCCTCGGGGAGGACAACTCCCGCACATGAACTTCGAAACCTGGCAGTCTGCCGTGACAAGCGGGGCGCGGAACAAACTGCTGCAGAATCTTCATATCTTCCTGCCAGAGGAGTACTGATGCTTCCCGAACCCAGACCAACCGCTGCTATCGGCCAAACGTCCGTTCCTATCGACATCTACGTATTCCCGCCCAGCACGGCCGTTTCGAGTTGGGAGGACGACGCACGGTGCGCGCTGTACCTCGAGACTGACTCGAGTGCGATGCACATCGTCGCGAACGTCGCTGGCTTGCGGTCACTTGCGAGACACTGTCTGACGCTCGCTCAGCGCGGCCAAGAGGGAACGCACGTCGACTATGACCGTGACAGCGGGTGGTTCGATACAGCCGAATTTGGTCTCCGGATCACACGCGGGTGGGATTGACCGCAGTCAAGTCGCCCCGGAGAAGTTGCGAGGCGGTCTCCGGGTCAACATGCGGCACGCATAGCGCAGAACAGCACGAGACGCTCCGCTGCTTTGGCGGTCTACGTCTGCGGAGCGGGTGGCGCGCGCACCGTGATGTGCTGCGGCTTTCCGCCGGCAACCGTAAGCGGCGCGCCTCCCTTCGTGTAGACGCCTACACGGAGTCGGGTGGAGGTGTGCCGCCACGCCGCCGCCGTTCTGGCTATCGGCCGGGACAGCTCTCGCCCGGATTCCGTGCGGCCGTCGAGCACCGCGGTCAGATGCTGGTGGTTCACTTCGGCGCAGCGGACGGGCCTTGCCCCCGGATCTTGGACACGGGGTGTGATTACGCAGCCGTTGGCAGCGTAGCTGTGTAACCGGTCTCGTAGTCGGCCGGCGACTGGTAGCGGCACCAGGAGTGGCGTCGCTTGGTGTTGTAGCGGGTGAGCCACTTGAAGACCTGCCGGCGGCAGGTCAACTCGTCGCTCCAGCAGGCGGCGTCTTGGAGGACCTCACGCTTCATCGTGGCGTTGAACGACTCGGCCAGTGCGTTGTCGGCACTGGTGCCGACGGCGCCCATGGACTGGGTCACGCCGAGCCTCTTGCAGAGCTTGGCGTAGTCCTTCGAGCAGTAGACCGACCCGTGGTCGCTGTGAAAGATCGTGCCCTTGAGGCTGCCCCGTGTCGCGGCAGCGGCCTTGAGCGCGTCCTCGACCAGCGAGGTGCGCATGTGATCGGCGACAGCCCAGCCGGCAAGGCGACGGCTGTAGCAGTCGATGACCGTGGCCAGGTAGAGGTTCGTGCCGTCGGCCAGCGGCAGGTAGGTGATGTCGCCGACGTAGCGCCGGTTCGGCGCCGTCGCGGTGAAGTCGCGTTTGAGCAGGTCCGGGTGCTTCTGCCCCGACGGCTCCGGGATCGTGGTGCGGACCCGGCGTCGCTTGGCGTAGCCGGCGATCCCGGCCGCCCGCATCACACGGGCCACGCGCTTGTGATTGACCCGCTGCTCAGCCGGTTGGCCGTGGTTGAGCTCGGCGGTGATCCGCGGCGCACCGCACGTCTTGTCCTCGTCGTGGACCTTCTTGATCCTCGCGACGAGTGCAGCGTCGGCTGCCGCCCGTTCGGCCCGAGCCGCAGCGCCGGCTTTCCAGGCGTAGTAGGACGAGCGCTCGACCTCGACGAGCTCGCACAGTCGCTTCACCTCGAAGGTGGCGGAGTTGTCGGCGACGAACTGGAAGCGACTCACCAGACCGTCTCCCCGGCGAAATATTTCGCCGCCCGCTGAAGGATCTCTCGCTCGGTGGCGAGCTTGGTCTTCTCGATCTGTAACGCTGCGACCTCGGCTTCGAGCCGGGCGATCTTCTGCTCCGGCGTCTCGCCTCCGGGCGGGGGCGGTGCCTTGGTCTTCGGGGTCTTCAGGGTCAGCGGGCTCGCTGTGCTGCTGCCGTCCGGGGCGGTCTTCTTGCCGGTGCCGTAGACCTCGAGCCAGTGCCGCAGCGTGCCGCGCACGATGCCGAGGTCCTCGGCGATGCCGCGGACCGTGGCGCCCGGGGTGGACTCGTACAAGTCGACGGCCTGACGACGGAACTCCTCGGAGTAGTTCTTCCTGGCCATGGTTCTTCGATCATCTCGCTTCCCCAGCAGGTGCTGGATTCAGCGTGTCCAAGAACCGGGGTCAGGCCCCACCGTCTCCTCGTGGCCGTCGCGGTCTGCGCGGTGGTCGTGTCCGGCGTACTCGCCGGCTGCACCGTCCCGACCGCGAGCAGCACGACGGCCCGCCGGCCACCCGCCTCGGCCCGGCACCACCCAGGGCCGACCAGGACCGCCGGGCCCGGCCGCCCGAAGCAGCACGCTCACCACCGTCGTCGTACGCCGAAGCCGGCCCGGGCGGCGGAGCCGGCCCGGGCGGCGCTGACCGCCGGCGGGGCGATGACGGTGCTCGACGAGCTGGCCGTGAAGGGCAGGGCGCCGATGACCGGCTACAGCCGGGACCGGTTCGGGTCGGCCTGGACCGACGACAACACCGACCTGTGGGGCCACAACGGCTGCGACACCCGCAACGACATCCTGCGCCGCGACCTGACCCGCCAGGTGATCGAGTCCGGCACCGGCGGCTGCGTGGTCCTCACCGGCGTCCTCCACGCCCCCTACACCGGCCGCCGCATCGCCTTCACCCGTGGTGTCGACACGAGCACTGCGGTCGAGATCGACCATGTCGTATCTGTGCTGCGGACAGTGCTACGGTGCGTCGTTCGAGGTCATGCCGTCAGCGACATACCGCCGACGGCGTGACATAAGCCGTCAGCGAATGGGTCCTTCGTCGCTCCTACCGCACAGACACCACGCCAGCGTCGGCACTACCGCATGCGGTTGAAACTCCACGGCCGGTCGGTGGCGCGGCCATCGCCGTCCTGGTCGGTTGAGAGCGTGCGGTCGTCCCCGAGTTGCTTAGCGCTACTGAAGGCTGCAGCCCGACTGGAACCCCTCGATCACAGCTCCTGTCGTGGCATTTACGATGACATGGAGGTCACATGGCGGTGCCGAAATGGGCTTGTCCGAGTCCTTCGGGCCGTATACCTGCTGCGGCGCGTTGGGGTAGACCACGTCCCAGACGGGAATTGAGACAGGCACGGCACCTCCGAGTGACTTCGTGTACATCTCAAGCGAGGCGACGGGGGCGACGGTCGACTGGACGTCCTGGCGCATGCCGTCATCAGCCGCAGCCTTGATCGCGTCGGCCGCGCTGAGGGCGTGCGCGATGTTGCCGCCGGTCGTCAATACGACGCCGACAGCCGGAAACGTCTGGGACGCCGTCGGTTGCGGTTCAGCGCCGGTTGCCGCTGGGTGAGCGTCGGAGTGGCCGCCGGTGCGAGAGCGCTCAAGAGCGAGCGTGGGCCCTACAGCGACCACGGCAACCGCTACCGCGGACCCGATCAGAGTTCGACTATTCGCGGGCATTCGAATCCGATCAGTTTGTTGGGTCAGTCCAGAAGTTTTTAGTCGTCCCCGAAACGGCACTGTGATACCAGCGAGAGGACGCACTCGATGTTTCGAAGATGCCTGACGGCATGTCGTTGAACGTGCCGCTCGTACCCGCGGTGTACCGGAGTTGCGAGAATACTTCGTGATTGGCACTCGTTCCGGGGACGTCGTCCTGCGGATAGCTTGCTTCCTCAGCAAGCTCGATCCCGTACGGTCCTGCCCAATGCTCCCATCCGCCCGAGAGAACCGGTGAACCCGGATCCACCACGGCTGATATGTGATCGGTGATTTCGGTGGAGCATCGCGTTGGTCCGGCTCGGGGCGTGGCTGATGTGCCGGTCGGTGCCGGCTCTTCCACTTCGAGGTCC
>Ga0123352_10003597_pt1 | contig 22494 bp, 23 predicted proteins | sample TergutLab28metaG_FD_89700 | JGI IMG/M metagenome (GOLD analysis project Ga0123352, IMG submission 89700) | Labiotermes labralis P1 segment gut microbial communities from Petit-Saut dam, French Guiana - Lab288 P1 | ecosystem: Host-associated > Arthropoda: Insects > Digestive system > Gut ...
AAAAAAAAAAAAAATTGGGGGATATTAACCAATAAAGAAATTTATGCAAGTGTTAGAAAAACCTACTATAATAGAGACGATAAGGTTAAATAAATTACATTGGTTTGGGCATGTATAGAGAATGGAAGGAAATAGAATTCCCAAAAGGGTATTATATATAAATATGGGAACAACAAGATTGTGAGGTAGACCAAGAAGAAACAGCAAGATGAGGTGAGAGAGGGTGGAAAAATAGTTGGTGGAGAAGGGTGGCACGAAAAGTACATAACAGAGAGGAATGGAAGAAGCTCCTGAGAAGGACAAGGAATCGTCACATTCTGCACACACCAATGGAATGAATGAATGTGTCACTCTTTTAGAATCTATCTCCCCAGCCAATTGCAGTATTTCATTGCGACTCAAACTATTTCCCACTTTTTGCAACTCTGTGACTGTTCTGTATATTTCTCTCACATTCTGTCCCCAAGAAAGATTTCGCACCAGGTCTCATGCAGTCTGTATCGACATGGTCATCACTTGAATTCAAATCTTGTTTAATGGCACTCCTATGCCTTTCTCTGTATAATTCCTGTCCATCTAAATCTGGAGCATCAATGAAGAATAACTCAGAAAAAATATTCAGCACGCCTGTCTTTGAAGTTTTTCAATGATAAGTAAGTCTTAAAATGAGAAACTTTCCCTTAAATTTGACTTTTTTTACACTGAATAACTCCATAAAATAACCAAACTCAGCATTTTATATGCATTAATAATGCATACCATTTCTATTATTTGTTTATAAGAAAGTAGTTTACAGACATACAGTGTGGCAAAATAAATCATAAACAGTATGAAAATATCTTCTCACATTTAATGGCATTTGTTTGTGATGTAAAACAATAATAATAAACATTAGAAATTTATTTCACAACCCAATTTGAAATCCCCGCAAACCCAAACTGCATTGCCTGTTAAATGGTGGTAGAACATGATCATGAACAAGGGAATCCACAAGCACACTTGAATGCTTCATGTGATAATTTTTTCCTTGGCACAACATGTTTGTACTTTCCATATGAATGAATCTTAACACTGTACACTCGCTACACCAATAATTACAGATTTCATTATTAACGTGTCTTAATTTTCTATTGGAAGTTAAAAAACTGCAAAACACACTGCCACATCCAACACAATGGAATCTCTCAACAGATACTCCGGCCAGACAAAGCCATAGTGGGTAACAAATAGCACCACACTGCATCTGTCATTAACTTTAAAAATTAATTCTGTGGACAGTCTGAACTGCAACTAGTGCCTGATTGACAATTAGTTACCTTACACTAATCCATTTCAGATGAACAGTAATTCACTCTTTGTTTCAAGAATGTCATTCAGCACTAATTAAAAATCAGGTGGTCTATAAATAAAATATGGTTCACATAGATTCAGATTATCCCATCTAACACAAACATTTCATTGTTATTTTCAAATTCTACATGCTTCAACTGATAATGTTCACAATCAGATTTCTTCTATGAAATCTTAAAAATCAAGGCATAATGTTGTTATTTAGGATCTCTCAAATAAAAATATTTTACCTTCATTTTTAATATTTTGCAGAAGAACACCTGATGATGATTGTTTAACAATAAAAATGTTGTGTTAGATGATCAGACACAACAGGATGGATTCCATGATATTAATAAAACATGAACATACCATGAGGTCCATCAGCAGACTCTGAACAGATTTTTCCACCTGAATTTTTGTTCTCTCAACTTGAACAATGGTAAAATTTTGTGAATGTGAGTAATACCAGGCCCATGCCATGGTTCTCAGCCCACATCAAGCTTACATATCCACTCCACCAGCCACCATTCTACCACCAAGACATGTCAAGTTCACATCAAAAGAAAGTTCTCTCACATCACTGCAACAGCAGTGGACAGTGATCATCAATATTCAAGTGTTCAGTGTAAAATAAGCCGTAATTTCAACACAAACTTAAAAATGTTGATTTGTGTTGGGCAAAATGTCAATGACCGAATGTAAGATATTTTAGTGTGATGTGCCTACCAACTAAGCAAGTTGGTAAAAGTGGTATCACTTCAATTTCACATTCTGCAGATGCCAAGTTAAAAGTCAGTCACAAAACTGACAATTCTGTGGTTTTTTACTATTTCCCTCTGCTTCTCCAGCCAAATGCCATGACAATGCACAAACCTAGGGCACATCTCCTTCATTCCAAGTCCTGTCCAATTCATTACTTACTATAATCAAATCACTGCTTCATAACTACAAACATATGCAAGAGCATCCGTTGGCAACAGTATGCTTTTCTAGCAATTTCACCAGCTTACAGTCTCAATCAGGGCTGTCTTACATGCAGATCATGCGCTGCAGGCAGTTCTCGAGTAAAGTATTTGCAGCCCTCAGTCACATGAATAGTTGCAGTAATACAATTTAACAAAGAGGTCTACAGAACATAATATGGCAAATTTATTAGCACAGAAAATGTTTAGAAACTATAACTAATCACTTTTAAGACAGTGCACAATAGTCAATCATACTTTGTGTTTCAATGAGTTTAGTACAGCCTACTACCATGTCATTCAACCGTACTTTCAGCACAAATTGGTGTATTTTATTGTCTGCAAATAACATCTTTCTAGCTAATGCAATCCCCCCCACTCTTTGCTATATGTATACACATGTAGCATAATTGAGTTTCTGTAAAGCAGCCTTCTAGTTAATTCAATCCATCCCCTTCAATATATGTTTACACACGTGTGACCCTCAATCAAGTCCTTAAATTATGTGGCCCTCATGTGGGTTAAAGTAAGCCAGCTCTAGTCTACTTATGGCAAAAACTGTATGGTTTGAGTGATTCCACAGAGTCTCCAGATTCAGGCACAGCTACAGTTAACAGGTCTAGGCTCACATCACAAATGGGGATTAGTGCATACGGTCGTGTGTGCCTAGATCAGTGTGTTTCCGCATTCAGTGTGGTGGAGGTGCCAGTATTCTTGCAGACACTTCCATGCTAGAATGACACATCAGTAGCCAGAATACAAGTAGGATGCCACCAAGTCACTCTCAAGTTGACAAGAAAATGTTGAAAGGCCAGATATGGGAGGTTGTAGCAAATGTGCTATAATTCATGCAAAAAGAGGCAGAACAACATGAATTTGTTATTCCAGTCACAAAATTGCAAAAACCTGTCATGTCTGCAACCAGACCCTAAAGTGCAAAACCAGGTATAGGAAGGAAATGCTAAGTTTGCAGGCTTGGGCAGCCACCACATACAACACACCAAAACGAAATATGACTGCCCTAAGACAGTGTACAAAGATTGACAATTTCAACATGTGTGTGGTGCGTACAACAATAAATGAATTCTATCTGTATGATAAAACACTGTCCCAATAATGTAAATGTCCTCAAAGGACAAAAGGGAAAACAGTGTCCCACAACGCCATGACAATTTAAAACTTTTTTTTCATTATAAAGAGAAGTTTCTTTTTGAGAAAATTTGTCTAAAAGGCTTGAATAGGCATATAGTTTGTCTATAAATTGATTATAGTTAAAATGTCATATTGCAATAACCACTTAGAGAAAGGACTGTATGGGTCTCTTTCCCCACCAATTTCAAGACACAAGTTGAAGTTAAGAACAGGTAAATAGGTACAGTCTTAAAGTGTTTAGACCTGTTTAAGATTAAAAATGTGTGAAATACAAGGGATAATTTCAGAGTGAAAAATTGGCCATTTTGAGCAAAAAGAAACCCAGCTGTCAGCAGCTATGTTGGGGTTTATATTTCTCATACTTTTAAGCACTAGTGTTACTATCATCTACTTAAAATTCAGATGATGAACTATCTACCCTATGTAGCAGTGGCAACTGGGTGGGCCAAGGTGGACACTGCCTCTCATACATGGTGGCTGATATCACCTGACAGGAAGGAGGACCATATATTTCTTGACACTTGCACTGACGGTTGTCATTTAATAGTCACATGTACTTCATGGAATTATTCAAGGTACACCTAATGACTGTAAAGCACCATATGATAATATATGGGTACATACCAAATACTCTCTATCTTTGATACCATTATTGCTGAACTGTGATGGAAAGGGCTTCAAACATGAGTCATATCTGTAACTTTGACAAGCAGCAACAAACAAACTCCACTTCAAATCTGCGGCTTTTGGATCACTCTGCAGTATTTTTCGTAATGCAATGCTCTTCTTGTCCTTAAATCTTGTAGACTGACTTGTTATACTAATGCCATCAACTGCTTGGCAGCTTCCATTTACTGGTGAAGGTCCTATGGATGATTCACTTTTTTCTCCTTGCATGTTTTAGCCAATGATATCCTGAAAATAAACAGTAACATATGACACCTTATGAATACAAGTATATGACAAAAGAAAACATTCAACAGTACGGTTTATCTTGTTCATCAAAACCTTACAGCGCACATCATGTTTGAGTGCAAACGTGATAACGACGGTTTTAACAGGGCCGAATATTGATCACATTACTACTCCCTGTTCGAAGCGGTTCCCAAGTACAGATGAAAAACACCCAATACCACTTACGAAAAAAAAAAACACTCTCACTGCCAACTATACTTCTTACGAAATACCCAGGCTCTTTCCACAGCAAGCAAAATTCACAAACAACTCACGATTTTGCCTTCCACACACTACCAACATCTGCGACGTGCTTTTGTTTGGGCACGTTTAGAACTTCTGTTATTGTTCCACTGGTTACTACCACTGTCAAAACCTCGGTATTGTGATGTCATCGTATGACCAACCAGAGCCACGTTCCAAAAGCGATCAATTAGTTTGATGGTGTTGATAATGCCTGCATCAATACATGAAGTTATATTATATGTATTGCATGTTCGTCAATATATCAAGTGCACGGCTGATAAACCTACGGCACGCCGAAAACTTCCTTGGCACGCGGCATTCATTCCTAACCCATTTTTTATTTTGCTCGACCATCGTCTCTGTATTGTGAAGATTGTGTATGTATACACATATTTGACTGCTTAGGGGATGTACATGAAGTACTGTTACTACCAAATAATAATGCGAGTGAAACATTTTTACACGAATCGGGAGGGGTGCGTAGTGCTTGCTGCAGATTTATTATTGGGGCGCCGGCCTGGCTGTGACTGGACGAACACGTGACATTGGGCAAAACGTTTTACAATTTTCTTTTCAATCAGGGAATAGTCGCAGCCCCAGTTACCCCATATTTTGTTCCTTATCGCGTTCCTCGACGATAACGTATATAATTTTAATATTTATTATTGATAACAATAATGCAGTTATTAATAATAATAATAATATGTGGAAGACTCTCAAGACCTTCTTTTGCTCTTCAAAATTTCCATGGGCACGCGGACTAATTTCTTCGACATTTATAGACAATTCGGGCCCGGGTCCTCAACAATGTTCGCCAGCCCTAATCAAAAAAGTGCGCGATACGACACTGCTGCTTCTTTGGAATGGTGTCACATAATACAACTACACATACTTAACAGCGTGTAACCGAGCCTAACCATACTTGAACACAAGAAACCAGAATTGCAACGTAATCATGTGAAATACAGCAAATATGGCGTTTTGTTGAAGGTTGTCATATTGTGACAATTACAAGATTTCCGTTATTATAAATCATACTGCGAATGACAGTGGATGTGTCAGGAAAAATAATGGATGAGTATGGTCTCATCCTCAGCGATGAGGACGACGATTCAGAAAATGGATACCAAGTTACAGAGATGCAAGGAGTTCTGAGTAAATGGACAAATTATATTCATGGTTGGCAGAGTCGATTCATCGTGCTGAAAGACGGAACTCTTTCATATTACAAATCAGAGCAAGATACTGGCTTCGGCTGTAGAGGAGCAATTAGTTTATTTAAAGCCACTATAAAGGTACTTGACAGTTGGTTGAGTTATAGGACAAGTGGTATACAAATAATGTTAGTAAATGTGTTATCTTCTCTTTCAGCCCCATGATTTTGATGAATGTAGATTTGATGTGTCTGTTAATGACTGTGTGTGGTACCTGAGAGCCGAGTCCCCTGAGGAAAAGCAGCGATGGGTTGATGCACTGGATGCATATAAGGTGAAGTGAATCTTATTCTTTATAGAAGTGATGTCTTATGTTGCAATAGGTATGATAGATGTTTGATGATGATTTGTGCCTTTTCGTCATGTTGCAGACTGAGTCGGGCTATGGTAGTGAAAACAACCTGAAACGTCATGGTAGTGCTGTGTCACTTACATCCAATACTTTGTCTACCACTTCCACATCAAGTTTCAAGAAAGGTAGAGGTGCGTTCAAGCACGTGTGGCATTTCATGGCTTATTTAACTTACTGTTTAGAAGTGTATAACCATCCATGTTTTTATTTGCTGTTCAGGTCTAAAGGAGAAGCTGGCTGAGATGGAAACATTTAGAGACATCTTGTGTCATCAGATTGAAACACTGCAGGGTTATTTTGATTCTTGTGCTGAAGCAGCCTCATCTTTCAGGCACAATGCAAGTGAGTGGGTTTGCAGTCATGTGTTGTGGATTCGTTATTGTGGCTAACAAAGTGAATATATGCCTTCTCTTTTTCAAATCATAGGAATTCCCATTCTTATACCTTATGTCATCTGCCCTACAACAAAATTCGTTTGTGGGAATTGTCAGGTATTTCAACTTTGCACCAAATTTATCATAATGATCCCACTGTCACAACATCAGTGACTTGCAGTTTCATCAGAGAGAGAAGCATTTTCTACAAGCTTTAATGTCATTAGCAATATTTTGTAGATAACAGGCCTCCACTGTTGTTGAGATCCTCTGTTAAGCTTGTACCATCATTGAGTACAAAATGGAAATCACTTCTATGGTGCAGTGGATAAAAATTGAAGGCTAGCTAGGATAGATTTCTTTTTTAAAACTTGAAGAGAGAATATTTTGATGTTTTTAATATATTGAAACAGGAGAAGAAGCTGAATCATTTTATTTGTAACTGGAGAAAATGCACAGATCTGTTTCTCAAAGCATAAATACTATTACAGATATGACCTTTCTCTAACACTATATTTACTAAACAAGTTTTGAAGTTTTTTGCTGTGGTGTAATTGAGGATTCAGTTCTTGTAGATGTGATGCTGCATTGTTGGGTGAGTGTTTCCTGGTGTTTCGAAGGATTATATTGCTTTTGCATGGTCCATTATGCCAAAAATGGGTTTTTTTGGTTCACTTGACCCTTGAGAATGGAGGAAATTTATTATGCTGAATAATTCTTAGCTTCAAAAGTGAGATATTGATGGTAAATACAGTATTTTCAGTATGATATCTGCTTCAAATTCATTATTATTTTGGTAATATGTTTGCAGTTTTCCAAGATGAATCAAATGGCATTGTAACCAGTGGAGTCAAACATGGAGATAAAGGTGAGACAGCAGAAAAACCAGCTGATGGTGAAGCCCATTGTGAGACATTTTCAAGAAATGCCACTGGGATGTATCCACATGTTTCAGATGAGCTGTGATACTGGCAGTCTGTAACATGTTTGTACAGTATGTGCAGGGCCAGTTGTAGATTTTATCCTGAAAGGTTTCCATCTGACTGGTTCAGCAAACAGCTGATTAGTACCTAATCACCTACAAGTAATCTAGAAAAGTCATACAGGGCAGTTAATACCAAAGTAACCCCTTCCTGTATACAGTGTATAAATTGTTAGGTCCCCAGTTTCGGCCCTTTTCTTTTTCAATAGAAATAAATACCTTATATTTTTTCTAAAAGACAAATTTCAAACTACACAACAGAAGTGAACATCAACAGTTACATACAATGCTTTGATGTATATGTGTTCTGGAGTCAGTGGAGTAGCTATATTTTTTGGCACCTAAGGCAAGTAATCATGTTGCTCGCTCTAACAAAAATTGTGATATTTAAAAAAAAAAATAATTTATTGAATTTTCTTTTATTTGGCTTAATGATTTAAATGTTGCTGAGGGCAGAAAAGTAAATTCTTTGCTTTAAAATATTCAGTTTCCTGCCCTTTGGACTTTGCTGCCTGGTATGGCTGCAACATTCACCCAGCCAACATGTTGTGTTAGTGTGGGAAGTAGACTGTAAAAGAACAAGTTCAACAGGAATGAACTCATTTTTTGTGAAGTTGGTGAACAGTTCTTGCTGCCAAGTCATAGTCTTCACCAGAAATAATTACCATTTGACAGCCTGTTGACATTGAGGCATTACCCTCATCAATTTTTCTAGGAAACAAGCATGTCTGTGGTGCAGTAACTGCGTCTACCATGCACCTGATGTTTCTGTCATCTTGACAGGCATTTGGAGCTTCCTTCGTTAGTCCTTTATGACTGCCCTGTTTTTTGTTTGTATTTACCTGTCTTGAAATAAAGAAGAGAGAATTTTTAAGTGATCAGATTCTTAAAAATACTCACACAATAATTTAAAAATATATTTTATAATATGAAACATCAACATTTTCCAAAATAAGTGAATTCACCCAACTTTGATTAGTGGTATATAACAGTGGTTGGTATCACTGGTAGTCTGTAGATTGTGGATATGGCCCTCAGGAGTGCATGAGTACTATTTAACCTCTAACAGTTAACAAAAAATTGCAACTCAGGACAGCATGTCTGCCAGAACCTTAATGTTAACATACAAAATGTTTAGGAATTACTGTTTTTACACCATCTTAAAACATGAGCTTCAGTGCAAAAATTTTTCACTCAAAAATGCTCTTTGCTTCAAGCAGTATTTTGTCCTTACCACTTTCATAGCTTCGGAGTAATGCTGCAAATGGCAGCAAAGATCTCATAATGCCACCAGTTATATCACGTGGAAGTTTTGCCCTGCCCACCACCACAAAAGTGGTGCTATTCATCCAGTGCTACCATAGACATACAGTGCCTTATTTTCTGTTATGGTGTTTTTTGAATGGGTTACTCTCTATGTAACTAGCATATCATGTTTGTTTATACACTGACTTGCTTCACATCCTAATTAACCAGGAGATGTGAAATCTCACCTTTCAGTCTGACTGGATGAATCCCTGGTTATCATCATTGCCTTCATCATAATCATTGTCATCCCCCTCTCCCAAGAACCATTCTGTTGTTACAGCCTTGAATGTTCATCACAGCTGCCAAAAGACCCACTTTTATATCGTCTTCTGGGACATACCAACCCTTTCGGTGTTATAGACATGAAATATTTACACACGAAATATTAGGTTGGGTGACTGACATATGACTCTTCATTCCAAATTACAAAAGCTTAGCTCTGAAAGGATTTAATACATGCTGTAGTTTCAGGCTTGCAATACAATAATATAAGCAGATGTTTATAGTGCAGTTGTGTATATCAAATTAATATGTGAATGGACTTATCATGATACTGTTATCTCAAATGCCTTCAGTGCCACCACCTTGCCGTGAGAACACGAGTTCAGTGACCAGTATAGGGTCAGGCATAGCAGTAAACCATGGAGCACATGCGATTGACTTCAAGGGAGAGGCAATGACATTCAAAGCTACTACAGCAGGGGTACTGGACACTCTACAGCACTGTCTAGAACTGCTAGGTCAACGGGAGGACACATGGCGACGACGGCTTGAACGGGAGGTTGAGCGACGGCGTAAGGTGGAAGAGTTGTACCAGACAGCACGCCAGGAAGCAGCAGCACACAGGCTAGCATTGCATGGCAGTCCAGACTATGAGGTGGGTTGTCTTTTACATTTTAGAAGCAGATGTTGTTTTCTCCTTTCATGGACATGTGTTCCCTGCAAGCAGACCAGTCCAGGTCAGCTATGGTGACTTGGCAAGCTCCAAGGATTATGTTTGACAAATGTAATGTAGACAGAATTCATACTCAAGCGGGAAGTTGTTCATAAATAAATAAGGCAACGGTAATAATATTAATAGATACCTTTGTGATGGAAGAGTAAGCTGTATTAGTTCCAGTCAGAACTGTTTGTCTTGATAAAATATACTGTGATTTGCAGGAGGGGCCACACAGCGCTTTGAATGATGAGGAGTTCTATGATGCAGTGGAGACTGGCCTTGACAAGATGGATGAGGAGCTCGAGCTGCATGACAGGTTGAAAACAAAACAACATCAGCAGATGTTGTCTGCTCCCTGTAAGGTCCTTTCAAAGGCATCTCAGCACCATCTGTGGCCAGAGGTAAAGTAACATAGCGGCGGTTCATAAACAGTATTTAATTTTTTTTTTTTTTACCTTGTTGTAAGCACACTGTATCCACATCATAAAGACCAAGCAGTTAATGCTGCTTATAGAAATACTACTATTTGTTGTATGCACCATAAACACATATATACATTGTATGAGCAGAATGCAGAGTTTTGAAATGTTAGATCAGATGGTACGTACAAGGGGGTGCCTTAGCCCGACCAGGAAGGAAAAAAGCTACAGCGACCAAACTCAGGATTTATTCAACACACTCCCCACGAAGCTCAATACACTTCTTAGCCCATTGCTCTAACTTTTGCAAGCCACTCAAAAAAAATTCGGAAGTTTGTCTGTCCAACCAGGTCTCCACGGCAGCAGTGACCTCCACATCGGATGAAAAATGGCGACCTTTCAATTGGTTTTTCAGTCCAGGAAACAGGTGGTAGTCTGATGGGGCCAGATCCAGAGAATAGGGTGGGTGATCAGGACACTGGAAACCCAGGTAGGCCAGTTTCTTCTGGGTTGCAAGTGCCTGGTGAGCCGGGGCATTGTCATGCAAGAACAAGACCCCCTTGGTGACCTTTCCAAGGCGTTTTTCCTTCAAAATGTCTTTCAGTTGCACCAGCAGAGGTGAGTAATACTCGACATTGGTAGTTTGGCCCTTTGGAAGATAATCAATGAGGAAGAAGCTGTCTTGATTCCAAAAAATCAAGGCGAGAACTGTTCCAGCGGATTTTTGCATTCAGAATGTTTTGGGGCGGGGTAAGCCACCATGCTGCCACTCCATTGATTGTTGCTTTGTCTCCGGGTCATAGTGATATAACCAGGTTTTGTCCATGGTCACCAATCGCGATAGGAAATCATTTGGATCGCACCAAAAAAATTCCAAAATTTTCTCTGACAACTGGCACCATTGACGTTTTTGATCCATGTTCAGGCATATCAGGACCCACTTGGCAGCGAGCTGCCACATGTCAAAATCTTCATGACTGATGGACCCAACCCACTCACGTGAGATGCCCAGTTGCTCAGCTATTGATTTAGCCAAAATCCGGTTGTCTTCCAGGATTAGCTCATGAATTTGATCAATAATCTCTGGGGTGGTCACTGTTTTGGTTGTCCAGGACGAGGCGCAACACAGGTGGAAAAATCACCATGTTTAAACTGAGCCACCCAGTTTTGGACAGTGGCATACGATGGTGCATGTTCCCCTAATGTTTCTATCAGAATGGCGTGAATTTCCTTCAGCACCATGCCTTGCAGAAAAAAAAAAAACTTGATGACAACTTGTGTCTCCATGTTGTTGAAATCACGCGCAATGCCTGACATGCTTCCTTTCAGCTTCTGTAACAAGAAAAGATTTGCTATTCAGCACATGAACACACCCCTCTTTCCAGCGACACTATCAATTCTGTCCTACGACATCGGGAAGTAGGTCGGGCTAAGGACTTATTAGCACCCCCTCGTACAGTGACACTTTATTTTGAAACCCCCTTATTCATTTCTGGAATAATTCAGCAAATTTTTTTTTGTTAAGTAGGAAAAAGTCTTAGAAGGGTAAGCCTGGAAATTATATTATTTTGTAATTCTGTATTGAAATGGACTTTCCCCTAACTGGAGTATTATTCTATATAAATTATGCTATTATTCTATATAAATTATGCATTGAGTTCCTCACTTCCAGCAACAAACAGTAATTTCAAATCATACCTTTTTCAATGATTATAACACATTCTTGAGCACAATACAAGATCTTTTTTCACAATCACAAGTGGAAGATCAAGCAGCCATGCTTTTTGAACCATGTCGTAAATACTGATTCAAACTAACCAACCAGCAAATCTTGGAGCAGAGTCCTTCTTGAGAAGATAGTAGGTCTTCAGCTGATGAAGATATCCTCCTAATTTTATGGAGCCTGCATGTTCATTACCACATTCACAAGAGCATGCCACCTGTCCCTATCATGAGTCAGATCAATCCAGTCCATGCCCCCTATTCCACTTGAAGACCCATTTTAATATCGTCCATATATGCGTAGGTCTTCACATAGTCTTTGTCCCTCAGGTTTTCACACCAAAACCGTGTTGCATCTCTCCCGTCCCCCATGTATGCAACAGGCACACTCCATCTCAATCTTCTTGATGTGATCACCCAAATAATATTTGGTGATGAGTACAGATCATAAAGACCCTCATTATACAGTCTTCTCCACTCTTTTGTTACCTTGTCCATCATCAGGCCCAAATATTGTCCTCAGTGCCCTCAACCTATGTTCCTCCATGAATGTGAGAGACCAAGTTTCACACCCATAGTAAACAACAAGCAAAATTAAAGTTCTGTATATCTTACCCTTTATATATTTTGGTAGGAGACTGCAGTGCAAAGGATTCTGCAAAAAATGATAGCAGGCATTCCCTCTGTTAAGTATGCTAATAATTTCTTCATGAATGCAAGTTTGATATGCTAGTGTTGTTCCCAAACTACAGAAATTTTCCTTGCTATTAAGAGACTTGCTGCCTAGCTTCTTGTTATGATATTATTGTGCATGCTGTTCGTGAGACATGAATATGTTCTTAGTTTTCTAAGCATTAACTTCTAGGCCAGTCTGCTTACAATTGAATAAATAAAGCTTCTGTGCTTATCATTCTTTTTATAATTGTGTACAGTGATTGACTTTTTCCACTGCTGAGCAATTCTTTCTCATTCTAAGCAGCATTAGTAAGTTTATTGATATCACAATGAATTGTTCTACCTCCTGCTGTTATCAGTTTTGCTAGAATTTCATCAGTACTTGGTAATTTGTATAATTTCAGCATTCCAGTAGCAATCTTGACCTTACGGGCACTGGGTTCAAGCTCTAGAGGCTATACTGTGTGTATTTCAGACTACCTAACATCATTAATCCAATGCACATTCAGTAACTGAGAGAAGTGATTCTGCCACCTTTTGAAATATTGTGAGAGTTTGCGAGCAGGTCACCCCTCTCAAACTTTACTATATTAATTCTAGGCTGGTGACCCTTCATAAATTTGTTTTTATCTCTATACATTTCTCCAAATATTCTCTTTCTTACTGTGTTTGGTGGGCTGGTCTGGCCCGTTGCTATGGCTGCACGGTTCAGGGATTGAATCCCATTGGAGGAAAGATTTTCTGCACCTGTCCAGACTCGCCCTGGTGCCAACCTGGCCTCGTGTACAAACGATACCAGTTTCTTTCCCCAGGGGTAAAGTGGCCAGGGCATGGCATTGATCAGCCACTCCCATATAGCCCCTCCCCCCCCCCTGCAATGTGCACTAGCCTCACACCATACATTCTTCAGATTATCTGCATTGCTTTGATTTGGGTCCTATATCCATTGCCATTTAAAATGCTTCGTTTGAACTGAAAATTGTGGACATTTTTCATCAAACCATGGTTTATGGTCTGTTGCTATGGACATAGTCTCTCTGTAACTTAGATTTTGGCATTCTCTTTAATGTTTTCCCAAGTCCTGTTTATGTCTTTGCTGTCATGTAAGTTCTCCAGAGCTGCAAATCTGCTTGAGAGTTGTCATATAATACATTACATAAATGTGTGGCTACATATTTCAACCAATTATGTGGTCATCTTCAGACCATTTGGACAACATAAAATTCAAGATCACAATTGAAAATTCATTTAGGGTCAGATTGAGATCTCAGTCTTATTGCTACACAATGCATATTGATATGATTTATAAAATTTAAACTTTAAAAACATTTGAACATTAAATCATTCTTATGTAAAAATTTTTGGTAATGTTGTTTGTGGTCGTTTTAAATATTGGCATCTATTTTAGCGTGGTGTGTGATGGCATGGGATGTATTTGTTGGTATGTTGACGTGAAGTATACTGGTATATTCAGTCTTGTTGTTTTGCAGTTTGTTCTGGTTGTAGGGAGGAGACTGGTCTCCTTCCAATAACCAGCACGTGCACACCAGGAATAAAACAAACTCCAAAACGGTAGACCAAATATACACATATGCTTCTTGTCAATGTACCATGCATTAGATATTTATTAATAAAGTATAAAAAAAAAGTGCTTATGCATTAGTTATATTAGTTACTGAGCTGCCATAGTGGACCCCTGATTCTTATGAAGGTGAGTGAGTAAGGATTTAGAAGGGAGTGTTTAAGATATTTGGCATGAAGTATGTGAGTCACAGGTACCAGTAAGTGAGTGTTAATGCTGCAGCAGCCTGCTCAGTCTGGTAGACAGGAACACTGACAACAAGTAACTGGCACTTGCATTTGTTATTCGAGAGGTTCCTGTCTGGACACCAGCAATTTTCACCAAGTTTTTCGTGATCTCTTCATTATCTCCAGGCAAAATCAAAGAAAGTCAACTGTAATAATGAAGGTTTGGATCTTGTAGATTGACCGTATCTCAATGGAACAACTTCGATATGCCCGCCTGGGAGTGGGTGAGGGTGGCTGGCAGCTGTTTGCAGAGGATGGTGAGATGAAAATGTACAAGCGAGAGGAGGAGGTGAATGGCATGGTGGTGGACCCACTTAAGGCATGTCACATGGTGCGTGGTGTGACAGGTCATGAAATGTGTCACTACTTCTTCTCACCAGATGTGCGTATGGAGTGGGAAAGTATGTGGATTTTATTTACAGTTTATTTAGTGATGCTGTCCTTAGCTCAGATTATATAATGAATGATAAGGTGATAAGTAAATAAGAATTAGAAAGGATGTGAAAGGAAGCATTTGTGGCCTAATTTGAGATAGTATACTGGCATATCCCTAGAGGGACTGAGGAAACCGTGGATAGCTTAAGGCATATTAGCTGGTATCCAGGCCAAGATTTGAGTTTGGGGCCACCTGTGTGACACAGTATAACTAACAACTTGACTGCTGTGGTCATTTCTTTGTAATTGTAAGACATCTGTATTGAAGAAGAACAGTATCTTCTGCCTAGGGAAAGGCTAGCTGCTTCATTAGAGAGGCTATTTATACTACAGCTGCACATATTCTATGTTCAGCCTTTATCAGCCAAAGAGGAAGACCTTTTCCTGTTACATGTAACTCTTATAGGATGAAATTAAAATGTCCATCATGATGTTATTAAAATTTTCTGCATTTAATATTACTCATTATTCATGCAACCATATTACTTATATGATGTTTATTACCAACTTGTTGCACAATATTTGTAATTGTTATTAGTTATTGCTGCAATATGTTTCAGCCATAATTCTTGGCCTTCTTCAGGGAGGTAGCAAGCTTCATCAATGTATACAGCTTTTGTGGGAACTTATGCAAAAGTTGTGGACTATATTTTGTACAGCACAATCATTCATTCCCTGAACGCTGACTACCTGAAGCTTTATCCCACGTCTCATTTCAGTTGGAAAAAGTGTCAATAATGCAGATGTTTGGACATTACATAGCATGTCGGTGCCTAATTAAAATAATTTTGTATTCAGTTTAATTATAAACTGTTTTTAAGGATTTTAGTATTTTGATTTTAATAAGGATGTATAAAATCCACAACTTTGATGTAAGCTGTATCCATTGATGAAACTTGCCTGCTCACTGAAGATGGCCAAGAATTATGGCTGAAAGACGTTGAAGAAATAAGTAATAAGAAATTTAAATATTGTGAAACAAGTTGGTAATAAATATTGTACATAAAATTTTATGGTTTTTTCTCTCTCTCTCCCCCCCCTATCTCTCTGTCTGTCTGTCTGTCTATTAGACTATATTCATATTATCTGTCTTAAATGTTTCCACAGGCGTACGAGATTGTGGTTAACTTCAAACTGAATTGTCCTCTACAAGAAATAATTTTATTTACTAACACCCTTAGATTTTTGCAGTAGTCATGAATTATTTACAGACATGTGCAGGCAGCTATTCTTATTTTCTTTTTTCTCAGAGTGTCAGAATGAAGCAAATACACATGAAAAGATCCTTCTGAAAAGCCTCGTCTTCTCTTACAAAGCCTTTGTTTATATAACCCTCACCCTCATTCTCATTATTTCACTAAGAAAATGCCATTGGCAAATACCAATACTATAATAACAGTGGAAAAATTTGCAAATGTCTGTGTGCTGTGCCTTTCCAGTTTAGTGTCAGTCTTCAGAAATGCAGTTTGGTGTGGCATGTCTTAAGACATGGTGTAACACACAACACCAAATTGCATTCTGGACATTTTAATTTTGTCCTTTGATTCTTTTTTTTTTAGCGGATTCCACATGGCACCAAATCTATTCTCTTCCAAAGGCCAGTGTTTGTCTTACACCATGTAGTTTTAGTTGACTGATGGGTGAGGCTTGTCTTCCTAGTGTGGCCTGAGGTCGAGACACTCTTCCTGCTTCTTGTAGTATGTCCCTAACCAATGCAAGTATGAGTAGTTGATGTGAAAATTTTGAACCACAAATGGTGGAGATAATGCAACTCTTTGAGAATCTTGTGATCCACAAGCTGGAGAAATAGCTTCTTTTTCCATTGCCAGGTCCATCTCTTAATGGAACAAGAATTTTCTGTGCAGTCAGATTTGTTCACATACCCCCCATGTCTGTTAGGCTATTGTAGTATGGCTGGTTACAGAGCACATCTATGCTCATTACAGAAGTTGGCTTGTGCTTATGGGTGGTGCATATTCGGTAGTGTGTTTTTTACATTTTGTTTGTCTTTCCACACTGTGGCTCTCAAGTTACCTCTTATCCTAGTCTTTGTGTCGCCACATTTCAGTTTTGTTTTTTCTCTGAGACTCATAGATATCCTAGTTTTATTTGTTCTAACAGTCCCACAGTATTTTACTGCCTGAGTACATAAACCACAAGATAATCCTGGAGATCACACAGCTTGTAGATTTTAATTACACACTGTTTGTTTTTCTTAAGTACATATGGTGATCCTAAATTTGAAGAGCACAAGAATTTCATTAACTGCTTGAAGTTTAGTTGGGCTGTAATATTTAGCATACAAATCATTGAGCTTGTCTTTTTTACAGTTGGTTATATTTTCCTTTTTTCTTCTCAGGTTCAATTTTATTGTCACTGTAATGCAGAAAGTATATGAAAGAGTCTGTCTTGTTCCATGTTTTATAATGTTCCACAGTGCTTCAGATGGATGTGCATCAACCTATGTTAGAATTTTAGTTTGCAGCCATAGTAATGCAATAGAATGTATCACAATTTGTCTGCTAGTGTGACTAAACCCTCTGCAGTGTCCAGATGTTACTGTTTAATTGGTCTGACAGGGACCACATTGAAGTGTTGACCAGACGATAGATATGAACATGATACCACCATAAGTGCAAGTCTCCTACAAATCCTTACAGCAGAATGAAGAAGTTTGTTTGTGGTCTTGTATTGCACTGACCATTTCAGTAAAAGTTTGTTCCTTTGGTCACCCGCTGATTTCGAGGAAGAATGTGAATTTTTGCTGGCCACCCATATAAGCTACAGTTCAAGACCTGTACTAAAAAACACATGCGCACGCGCGCGTGCACACACACACACAAGACTTGCATGTAAAATAAGATGACATATTCATGTACAGTCAACTCCAGCTTGTGTAGCACAATGTATCCCATTTATACTTGCAGACGTCTGAAATGACTAATCCCAGGAACTAAAACAAAACATGAACATGAAAAAATTTAAAATAGATCCTGCAAGAAGCTGCATAAAAATATGTGGATTGTTTCAATGCTTTGACCACACATAGGTTGGTCAAGGCTGTATGTTTTATTTGACAATGGATGATATCAACAGGTGCAGAAATGGGCATTTAAAATGAAATTAACTCGAGCCATCAGTAGCTACATTTGGATTGAAAGTACCAATTGATGGAGATTGAAGAATATGTGCTAATTGCCCAGCTTTCACAAAGCATTGTGCTGCTGGCAGACATCTGTTAACTTTATAGCAATTTGCCTTCTGACAGCAAGAACACTAATCACAGCTTTATGTTTAGTTTCAGTGTGTATATCAGAGAAAGCTTTAACTTTAGAAAATTTTGACTTTTGCAGTGCTGAGTTATACAACAGTTCAGATTTTTGACACTGGATAATTGCTTAGCTACAGCAAATGTTTAAATGAATAATTTTTAAAGTGTTAATAGTTTATTTTGTATATTTTATATTGTATGACTTATACCATTGTTGTATATGAATGTTTGAAACTTTGTCTTGCTAGTGTGTTTTAGTACAGTGTGCTGAGGGGAGTATGAGGTGTGGCTACTAAGTTTCCAGAAGTATTGTATTGCATGGCTCTTTGTCTTATGTTAGACTTGATAATGTAAAAATCATGTCTGTGCATGTTTTGACATGTGCGGGCTGCAGTTTCGGTGCTGTATTTATCATTTGTTTCAAGGCTATGTCAGAAATAAGAGGTGTATGTTTGTATGTCTTGTCAAAAAATGATTAACAGTGGTCCATTTTAATGTGTTCCAGTTTGAATAGGGAATTGTGTCAACAATTATCCCTGGAGATGAAACTTGATACTTTCAATATGACTCAGAAAACAAAGAGCAAAGTATGCTCTGTAAAACACCAGCATCTCCGAGACACATAAAAACTTTCATGATGAAACCACATATGAAGACAGTGCTCATCACTTTCTTCAGTATCAGGGGTGTTGCACACTTTGAATTTATCACACAAGGTTAAGCAACCAGCCAGGCATTTTGTGTAGAAATATTTACAAGGTTACATGTAGCTGTGCAGAAAAAAATCCGTGAAGTTTGGCTTAACAGTTCTTTCATCAACTATGACAGTGCTTCTGCTAACACAGGACTGTGCCAACCATTTTATGGGAAAAGAGTCTGTTATTGGACTGGAGCTTTCCCCATACATACCAGATTTGGCTGCCAATGACTTTTGGTTCTTTTAAAAATTAATATTGTCTTGAAGGGGCAGAGGTTTTAGGACATAGAAGATGTTCATAAAAATGTGATAGCAGCACTAGTTGTTTTTTTTTAGAGTAGTTTCATGAATAAATAATTAGGAATAAGAAAAAGGCATACATGAAAAATGTAATAGACTTAATAGAAGAACATCAGAAGCATAATAACACAAGCAAAATGTATCAGACAGTAAACCAATTTAAGAAAGGATATCAACATAAATTTAGCATAATTACGAACAAAAAAGGAGAATTGGCAATGAATACAATGGAGAAAGCAGAAATATGGAAAGAATATTTTGAGAAATTGCTGAACACAGAAGAACCAAAAAGGAAATAAAGAAATTAGCAAAGTTGAAGTAGAAGAACTCACTCTAGGAAATGTAAAAAAGGCAATAAGAAACTTAAAAAATGACAAGGTGGCTGGAACTGATTGAATACATCTGGAATTAATAAAGTACAGAGGAAATCAACTACGGAGTAGAATGTATGAACTAGTAAGACAAATCTGGGAGGAGGAAAGGATACCTGAAGAATGGAAAGAAACAATAATAGTTCCTATACACAAAAGAGGAGACAGAGATAGGTGTGAGAATTACAGGGGAATAGCACTGGGAAATGCAGCTTAACAAAATTTTGTGGAATATAATATTGGAAAAATTAAATCATATATAAAAAAAGTTATGGGGGACCATCAAAATGGATTTAGAGATGGAAGATCGGTAATTGACAACATATTTGCATTGAAAATAATGAAAGAGAAACCCTGGGAATATAATTGGAGTGTACAATATTTATTTATTGATTTTCAAAAGGCATGTGACTATACCTAGAGATACACTAAGGGAATGTATGAAAGAATTTAAAATTCCTAATAAATTAATAAATATGTGTAAAACATGTGTACAAAAGACAAGAAGTGCAGATAGAATAGAAGGAACATGGTCATCTTTTTTTGAAAATAAAACAGACTTGAAACAGGGTGACCCCTTATCACCAATATTATTTAATTTGGCATTACAAAAAGTGATACAAAGTACAAAAATGGTTCCTAGTGGTATAAAGATTGGTAAAGAACAACTGAATATACTAGCATATGAAGAAGGCATTGTATTAATTGGGAAAAATTAAATAGAAATAATAAAACTTTTTATAGAATGGAAAACATTGGCAGAAAGTTCAGACTACAGATAAACCAAGAAAAGACAAAATATATGATAGTGGAAAGGAAAAACAGTTTAAAGAAAAATAAAATATGACATTTGAAAATAAAAAATTACAATAGTTGAAATTACAAATTTGAAAGGGTGGAAGATTTTAAGTATTTAGGAGTTATACTTAATGAAGATAACAATAACCAAATAGACTTGCAAGAAAGAATAAAAAATGCTAACAAAACATATTTTATGCTACAAAATTTTCTTAAAAATAAAAACATATCACAGTAACTAAAATTAAGACTAAAGAACACAATACTAGACATAACGTTAACGTAGGCATAAGAAATTTAGACAACTAACAAAGAGAGATAGAAAGCAATTGAACATTTTTGAAAGGAAAGTGTATAGAGGAATTTTAGGCCCAGTATATGACAATGAAAAAGAAAATTGGAGGATATTAACCAGTAAAGAAATTTATGCAAGTGTTAAAAAACCTAGTATAATAGAGACAATATGGTTAAATAGCTTACATTGGTTTGGGCATGTACAGAGAATGGAAGAAAATAGAATTCCCAATAGGGTATTATATATGAATTTGGGAACAACAAGATTGAGAGGAAGACCAAGAAATAGATGGCAAGATGAGGTGAAGAGGATGGAAGAATAATTGGTGGAGAAGGGTGGCAGGAAAAAGTACGTAACAGAGAGGAATGGAAGAAGCTCCTGAGAATGGCAAGGAATCGTCGCATTCTGCACACTCCAATGGAATGAATGAATGAATGTGGCTAATTTAAAATATTATTTTATCATTCCAAGTAGTATTCAAGCCCTATGTGTACTAAAACCAGAAAACTGTCTGATATAAGCTGTGGTTGGTATATAAATTACAAGGAAAATTTTAAAATTAAGGCAGGGAACACTCTGATCCTGAGAACTTAATTCTTTCGGACTTTGATGCGCACAAGGAACGTAGTCATCATTGATATTTTACTATTTGTCCCAACTCTGGCATCAAGGCTTGTATCCCAGTTTAGAAGAAAATGGTGTCAAGTGTCAGTGGCCAGATGATGACAGCATGCTTCGCTGTGGTGTCTGTTGTAAACTGATTGGCGGCCAGAGGTGGAAGTCACGGCATGAGATCAGGACTGTAGGGAGGGTGAACCTGAACCTTCTAGCAGTAGTGGTATAACCATTGACAAGTTTGGCAGTATGGGCCTGACTGTCAAGTGATTTGCAGTAGACACTGACGTGCAGGAAGCTTTCACCTCCTGGCTACAGTTGTGGGAAAGTGGTGCTTTCTATGCCTGGATTGAAACCTTGGTGTCAAAGTGGGTCAAATGTCAGTGGTGACTGCATAGTGCTCTAATTGGCACCATCTGTTGCCCATGTGCCATATATGCATTAAAGTCATAATAAAGCTTGTGGCACCAGAGTGTTTGTTACCTTATTTTTTTGAAGTCTTTGAAGTATGAATTCTTGCGAATACACTCTGCACCCTTGTAACCACATTCATACTGTGTGAAGGAGTTGATATTGAGTTACCACTTAACTGGAGAAGCATCTGTCTGCTGGAAAATTGGTGAGGGTTTCCTATGGATGGCCCTAAAGTTAAAGGGAAGTGTATGCAAAAATACAGGAGATGGAAATTGAATTTCATTGTTTAAACCTTCATGGATTTAGGAAAGGGTGTAATTCAATGCGAGAAACTATCAGTGGTGAGGGTTTTGCTGTAGGTGTTGAATCTTTAGAGAAGTGGCATGGAAGTTACATATCAGTTCAAAAACAATACATACCCAAGGATATTTTGAACATGGACATAAGGGTACTGTTTTATAGTACACAACCAAATAGAGTTTTTATGTTTCTGTATAAAAGCCTGAGAGTTGACATTATGCCTTTATTCTGTCCCCAAGCAGCAAGTTACTCTTACAGTTACAGATGAATTTGCTACCAGTTACTGAAGTTGAGAGCTATTTGTGTGTATCACTAGGTATGGCAGCTGTGACCTTTGGCAGTAGAAAGTTGTGTTTACATAGCAGCACTGCTTACTTTATTAGGCTGCTTTCAAGCATGTTCTTAGTACATGGCAATGCATATTACATGAAATTGTAATTTTGTAGTATTTTTGGACAATTGTAATGTGTCAGGGAGCATATGTGGAAGCGTTATTTGATGATCTCATAGCTAAAGATTGAAATTGTCAAAACTTGCTTTTGAAATAATGGGCTTAA
>Ga0123352_10003598_pt1 | contig 22493 bp, 12 predicted proteins | sample TergutLab28metaG_FD_89700 | JGI IMG/M metagenome (GOLD analysis project Ga0123352, IMG submission 89700) | Labiotermes labralis P1 segment gut microbial communities from Petit-Saut dam, French Guiana - Lab288 P1 | ecosystem: Host-associated > Arthropoda: Insects > Digestive system > Gut ...
AGTATCACAATAATGAATTCAAAAGAAGTGCCAGTAAACTGAGGCAAGAAACAATATTACTGCCGTTTGGGATATGACGCCGTGTCGTGTCATACATGTGTACAAATTTACTAATGAATCTACTGTTTCCATCTTCAGGGCATAAATTTGTTATCCACTTAACAGACTAAATGGTGTAACATCCCAGAAGACCGCAATCTTCATTGTCACTGCAGTAAAAACCTCAAATCTCGTAGGCAGACACGTTCGTGGCAAATGAATTTCCACGCAAATACCAGGTATCATATACCCTTTGCAATCACAAGTGCCACCTGTTTTATAAGCAAGTGTAGACTGAATTTTGCCCACAGATTGCACCTATGGATTTCATGTGATGCTCATAACAAACCGGGATTGTTTTCCCAAGCAATTTAGCTCATGTGTCCTGTTGAGCTAATTAAATTAACATAAGTATAATTCATTATCATTAATGTGACACATCACAACTTGTAAGATTCTATTATTATTATCATTATTATTGATATCTCTATACATATATATTCGATTTATTACGCCATCACCAAGCTACTAATTGGCAAAGGAAAGCAGTTAGCATTTCCAGTAACCTTGAGACAGCTGGACCTGCCTGGTTGCAAATGAATTCCTAAAATACTTGTAAAACATAGCATGCTTAAAATAACTAAAATAAAAGTAAGTTAAACCCTATCGTCTTTCAATTAACCTTGTAAGTACCTGCACCATGCTGTAATGGTTTATTTGTGTGTTTTCATATTGGCATTTAATTCGCAATTTGGGGCACACCTTCCTGTAAACTTCCTAAATATTAATCTATTGGTATTTGTAATGGAGACGCTGTATGTTTATTGCGAAATAGGAAATTTGTTTTTCTAACCATTATTCAGAAATACCCCATGTTTCAAAATGTTATATTGCGATATCATTTTACCAGTCCTTCATTAATTTCAGGGTGTGAGAGCAAAGGTTATGACCTTGCCACATGTTATAAATATTACAACCCTAACAGAAGACAAACAGGATGTACGGCGCGAATAATCTGGTGTATAAAGTTTTCTGCAATATGTTTCTGATCGGGCATAGAAAATTTCCACCGCAAGATCGTGCTTGGGTTCGGCTTTTCATAAAAAAAAAAGGGGGAATCCCAAATTTGCTCACAATCAAATGAGTAAAGCTAAATTACAATTCTAAAATGATCCATCCCCGTTGTGTGTATATAAACAATAGGTGTGGGTATCAGTCAATAACACAACAATATCTAAAAAGATGTTTAATAAAGGATTAAACATCTTTTTAGATATTGTTGTGTTATTGACTGATACCCACACCTATTGTTTATCTAAATGACAGTTTCACAGCAGCCACATTACAAGGTACAGTATCAAGTTATCTTTATTGATTGATATGGACCGTGAAGAATATGTCTCGGCTAAAATTAGCCATTATCTAGTCGTATCAGATATTTCTGTTTCCATGAATACTGAACATAATGCAATGAGTGTTCAACCGAACTCGTAATATGATTCATACTTCTGGAATGACAGGAAAACTGCTAATTTTAACTGAAAAAAAATCAATTGTCATGGTCCATGTTAAACACAGTTAACTTGATACTGTACCTACTAATAAAACATACGTGAAATTGCAATTTAGATTTATTAACTTGTACTAAACACAACGGAATTAATGAAACTAACACAATAACATAACTGTTTTGAATGATGAGCTGCAGCGAAAAATTGAACAGTGCCCTCATTATAGCTACGTAATGGCGTAACAACTTTTGTAATGACAATGTGGCAGTGGGAAGTACTCCGTGCTTTTGGACAGATGAAATTTGATGCTGCAATTTTAAGATATTTATGGAGTACGCGGCGTCCGAAAAGAGGTGTAAGATGTGAAATGACGCTTCTTTAGATGTCCAGGAGCGGTGAAACGAAAGAGACTAGGAAGGTTGTAAATTACATAATGCTATGATGTTTGCTCACACTACTAGTCTCAAGACGTTTGTAAACAAGTTGCGTGACGAGAAACAGATACGTTTATACCGTCTGCAAGCGTGTCGGAGCTTTTACCGTAGAGCTAGCTCATTCAGTAAATTTATGTGGGGACTAAACAAAACGCGCCATCTAATCTGCCTCTTTTAAATGATTTATGCAGGGTCTAAAAAGTCCAGACGCTGTAGATTATGTAGAATGATATTTTGAATTATTGTTTAGCATGTAAGCCAATACAATTTCTTGAAGTCATTTCTTATAAACAAAAGCGATCCATTCACAAGCATGTACGTGAATACGGAAGCACGGCCCGTTGCCGAAACAACGTGTTTCTAAATAAATAAAAGAGATAATAGAAACAGCCTAATAGAGGGCTATTATGTCAGATTCGTAACCCAAATTTGTTACGAACATTTTAGACTTATCATACTTGTACCTAAGCAAATAAGCAAGCAACCAAACAACAAAAATACCCAAACAACCAGATTCAAGGAGCACAGTTTTTAGAAGCTAACAGGTGCGAGTTAAACAAGAAATTCCCCACACTTTGTGGAAACCGACAAATCATTACCGTGTTTACATCAGATGAACACTGGTCCCTGTTCTAAGCCAGTTTAATCCTTTCCGCTCTGTGTTATGCTATTTCCCCACGATTCATAATAATATTATCCCTATATCTATGGCCAGGTCTTCCTAACATACTCCTTACTTCAAGTTTTACAACGAAAGTCTTGTATTCAGTTATCTTATCTTCTAATCTATGTGTGCACTACGAGGTGGTATACTTTGCACATGTCAGTCTCCTTGATGTTTATCGTGTGTGTATTTCAGCGTCGAAACAAAAGAGGCTTCTGCAACTCTCCCACATCAAAATCACTTGCACATAGGTAATTTGGTACCAATTTGCTCTGCCTACTCCAACCGGGCTTGGTAGCACTTTGCTTGGCGATTAGCCAGTAGACACGACTCACAAATATTTGGCTCAATAAACGTGATAAATCCCCATTGACAAATTGGCCACCACAGAAGTGGAAATTTTCTCACTCGAACTTAACCGATTTTCAAGTCATGAAGCGTCATTAACCACTCAATACTTGCAGATCAAACCTCTTTTAATTAAAGCAATCCTGACCAAATACTCAAGTTATGCAGCAAGAGAACGTGGAACTGCAAGCGTGTCCGTAGGGTTGTTCATGTGCACGTGTGTGCAGGACGTACACTGAGGAATTCTGAAACTACGAGAAGAATGAAAGTAAAATTAGGGCAGTTGTTATGATCTCATGCATAAGATCGTACCTGTAATAACTATTATGCTAGTCTGTGAAGTTTACAGTTTATCTAAATAATATTTTAAAATTCATTCCTTACATCAAAAGAATAAACTTTGTCTCCATTATAAATGAGAATTAATCTGTTATGCTGTTTCGGGTAAACATCTGTATTCATCGTGATAATCATACAAAGCATACGACCAAGATTGTTCAGATTTTTAACCCTAAAACAAATGGTATATGCAGTGAACACGTGTTTCCCTTCTTTCCCGTAAATCTGATATAACAAATAACAAATTTTCTCTAACATACATTAACATATCATCTCTCGACCAGCTAAGTAGATTTGTTTTCTTGTTTGGATTTAATTCAAGGCCGGTATATCAAACCTCTGGAGATAAATGACGTTTTACAATAAACTGGAATCAGATGTGGTACTGATTGACGTAAAGTTTAAATTATTTTTAATTTATATTTGTTCGATGTGCTAAAGTCTCCAAGACTTTATGTCTGTCCGTTCCTCTACGTCTACTAATCTTCTGAAACACGCATTTAATGTAAGAAGTACGTGATAAATCACTTCCTACCTTACACAGTAACAATTCCGTATTCATTACAAGAACCAATAACATTATTTTTATACGCAAAGAATTGTTAGTTCTGAAAATCACAAGAAAAAACACAGATAATGACTGTATGAACAATATATTTGTTGTACTCGAAGGAGGCAGTACGCATAGAAACTACTCTGTTTTAAAGATTAAGGTAATAAATTATAGACGGCTACCACATAACAGTTTTGTCAATTCTTAGAAAAATCCATTTAATTCTCTGGCCGAAGTCAACGTTGCAGTACACGCTAAATATTAATTCCAAAATTAGTCTCTTTTCCGTCGCTCTTATTATTGGCGACTACTTAAGTAGCTACATATTTTAAGATTTTTCAGATTATAAGTATTCTATAAATATGCTGGCCTATTTTCATACCATCCAGTATGTATTTCTGATACCTGCCTTCTTGCCAGTTTTGTTCGACATCTTACCTACAAGATCTCCCTGATCACTCTACGGATAGCTCAGATGTATGAATGTCAAACTACAGCGTCACTCCGTATGGCTACTGACGGTACCCTGCACTATGTGTATATCCATGATGGCTCCCTTTTTGTCCTCAGGGTCTTCGGTTCAAAGGTTTGAAACCGCACCACATGAACTCTTTAGACTCCTACTATTATTCATTGTACAATAACGAAACTTGAGGTAACCCATTTTCATTTATGGTCAGTGAAACTGATGGACAGTAGTCTGGTGGCCGATGTGAGAACCGACACTGTGTTGGTAGTACTGTATCAGTTTCATCAAGGTTCGTGGTGCCCGTTATTATGGAGGCAGGTCAAACCCGAGGGTTGTATTGTAACATGATATCGAATTTGGCATAGTGGGGTTGAGGTTGGGATAAAGGTTTGGGGGGGGGGGAGGGTTTAAACAGTAGCAGGGGTATGGAAACTGAGGGGAGGGGATAGTAGTGTTGTTCGCTCGACTATCGGAATTCAATAGTAGCCCGACGGGGCGCATGGGATATTCTAGGTAGTTTGGATGAAACTGTGGCAGATCGCTTTTTATATGTGGATCCAGCTATCTTGTGGAGATGAACCACTGACAGTATTAGTCATCATCCCAAGTTAGTTTATATTACACACATTCTTTCACAACAAAAATATTGTAACGATCTTACAATTTAAGGTTTTTAATAAAGTACATGTTTCATGATACAAACAGCACTGTTATGTAGATAGCCCATCACTAACACAACTTCTGTTAACAGAATCCAAGCTTACATTTGTCTAAATCATTACGGATAAATGTCACCTGTGCCAAACGTTGTAAGGAAAATCCAGGAAATATAGTTTACATACCTAACACAGATTTGGTATAATTACTCGTAATTATATAGTATGTAACGGAAGTTCTAATTAGTAATAATTTATACCTTCGGATGCATGACAATTCAACTAAGAAATTCCTTCACATCACCTCTTCAGTACTTACAAAACACCTGTTTAGTAAATACAGAACCTAAACTCACCACATATAGAGCAAGACAGTGGCAGATGTGGAGCAAAATTTTACCATTTGGCGTACCGGTAATACATGCACGTGATGCAAACACATTATCCTTTACATTTTCAGGCCATACAACTCCGTGAAACCAAGATTTATACAAAAATATTTGATAACTTCTTCATTCTTTTAACACTTCGCTACAATCTGAGCAAGAATAGTTGTGACTGTTTTTCACACGGGGTGTAAAATATGTCTTTCCACGCATCCCGAAAGAATGTGCTAAATTTGGCCACTAACCTGAAATAACGCAAACTGATATCTTTGTCCACTTATTACCACTATTACACTAGACACTAATCCCTACCTCAGATGTATTTGATATGCATGAGATTTCAACTGTTGAGATGGCGGTGAAGGTGAAGTTAGCAGTACAGCCTATCTCTGAAAAGTCGTGTATGTCAACATCCGCCTAAACCAAAATCAGCCATGACGAAAATTATAGGAGTTCCTCCGAAGTCTCCTAAAAAAGACTCGTCCTTCACGGTGCATAAACCTAAACATCTTCATTTTAGCAAGATCTGCCATGAGAACCTGCAGAACCACAAGATAAGATTTTCTTGATGCTGATGGTACTGAAGAGTGGTAATACTTCACAGTTAGCCAAACTGCCTAAAACTGTTGCCAAACTTGTAGGCAGTCACTGTTTCCAGCATGTCAGCAGTACATACTGAAATTCAAAATGTCATGTCATATATTGCTAACATTGCTAATTATGTATCATGCTTAAAATATCACACAAGCTCTTTCACAAAAAAAATCATGTATCTTTTGACAGAAATTCGCCAAACTACAGACACCCCTGCCAAAACAAAAATTTCCACCTCAGGTATGTCACTGACATGAACACATACTCGTATGGCGCGATATTACAAATGCACAGCACTTTTCCTCGAGGTCCCTTACAATACTACTTCATAGAAATAAATAGAGAGAAAAATAACAGATAATCCTGTGACGCACACAATTACAAAATTATTTAAATATTAAATCTATCTTCTAAATTTATCGAAGTTAAGATATGTGAACTGAATAACAGGAATACCGAATAATAATAATAACATATCTTAAAGAGTTATTTTAAATTTTGACAATATAAACTTACATACTTTAAAACTAACTTGAAAAAAAAAGTGTAATTTTTGGGTTGCTTTTTCCTGAGCGGAAAATTCTACGAATAGACACACCCTTCTTTCCTTCAAAAATAAATAATGACGAATCCGTCTAAAAAGCTGCAAGTGCAGAAAACCGGAAGGTAAAAAAGAAGGGATATATCCTGTTTTCAGGAGTCTCCAACCTGAACGTTGGATTATGTAAATCTTACTTCACAAGCAAACAACAACACACAGAGAGATAACGTTTTAAGTAATATTCTACAGGCTCCGGAATATGTAAGTTTAAGAAAACAGTTTTAAAAAGAAAAACATGAATTCTATGCCTAATCCTTTCCCCGGATATAATATCCACTAGATCGAAACTTACCGGGCGTACGAAAAGTAGAAACAATAATCCCATTCGCAATTTGGGAAAGCAGAAACGTATGTTCATCACTGCAAAATAAAAGTTGACAACACACCCTATAACGAAATAATTTCAACGAATTTATTTTCCGAATGGCTACCTGTATTAGTTAGCACAGCTTTCGGTGTCTGAAACAAGGTGATGTGGTAGCAGAGTTGAAAGACAACAGCATAACCTGCCACAAAAACGACGTGTATATCAAATACATGTTATCTCAAAAGAAAGATGATGCTCAACATAACGGCGGTAAGCAAGCTTCTGTATAAATTTCATCGACGCGTTGAGATACAAATGACATTTGTTCGTGATATTTCCCGTTTCTGTTGGTAAATATTCATAACCCTTCATGTTGCATTCATAATCAATCAAATTTCACTTTAGAGTCAGTCAGTCCCCCCTTTCAATGTCACGATGTCGTAATTGCATCCCGCCAAAAAAAGAACAGCTCTGTTAAATTCAAATAAATAAATAAATCATTAATGAATTAGCTGTTACCATTTGAAAATAACTGAGCACATGAGGACGTTGGTACTCTAAGCAAATTGAGTTCAGTCGATACGAGACCAGATCTGGAACACTACGAGGTTGCCAAGGAAGACATTCCAAACGAATTCCCGTATACCTATCAGACACGATGAGTCGAGTAGAGTAAAGCCTGAAGTTGTCTTTCAGCTTTCAGTCTAAAGATAAAGGCAGCAGGTTTCAACGAACAGTCTGTAAGTTTTTACCAGACAACATGGCGTCACATCTCGGCAAGAACTGTTCTTCCCAGACACCGACGCGCGAAATTCTATCTCACAAAATGCCGCTGCACTCTGCCGACAGGTGGAGGAAAATATCATGATTATGTTCTTTCGGAGTTCTACGCCGTGTAGGCTGCCAAATATGTGCAAACTATTCATCAAGGCCTCCTTCTTCCACGTTAACGGTAAAATCTTCTACCCTGAACATGCAGCCAATGCTCCTTCGAAACATTAGTGCCCATGTGTCAGAACAAATGGCATTAGACCCCAGATGACTGCAATCTTAGAGTCTCGTTTTTTTCAGCTATTTGTCAAAGCCGGGTGGTCTGAGGTAGTCAAGCAACAAGCGTATAACTTTTAGGTCAAGTGTAATGCGATACACGTATATAGAGCTGCGATGAGAATTGACAATGGAGTTGAGAAGAGAAAATTGAAGAAAGAGGCTACATAACAAGGAACCTCTTCAATTGCAATCGTCTCCAATTCATCGTGCTCACCACAGAATCTACTGCCTCTCTTACAAAGTGCCAGGGGTGGCCAGATTTACAACAACGTCCGATAAAAGATTCTTGAATACGTAAATCCCACGACAAGGCTTGGATAGTTCAGTTAGAAAGACCAGGCTATGAGCCTGGCAACTGGACATTCAGGGTTCGATTCCAGGAAGGGGAACAGGTTTTTCCCCATGGCCTGCAGCGTTTAAAACCATCGCCATGACAAGCTACTAACCGATAAATAATAGGGGCTTTACCTCGAGGGTAAAACGACCAGGACGTGAAGCAGACAACTCGCCTCCAAGTATCGCCTAGATACAAATTTCGCTCCTGTTACGTCCTCATGTTGTGGTACACACGGAGTTTTACATTCATTGTTAGGTCTTTTTTGCCGCTTCCAAACGGAGTTCTCCAGGCACTTCGATCAATTACGTCCTCTACAAAATTCTTCTCTTTTGTCTAAGGTCATCCAGTTGCTTCTTGGGTCCTCCTACTCGTTCTATCGTCCCTTCTAACTCCTCTTCTTTCCTTCAACATCACATTCCATAAGGAAGGTCTTACGCAAGATGTGACCTCCGTAATTAAACTTCCTTCACCTTGTAGTATGTAGGATATTCCTTTCTTCCGTAACTAAAGTCATACGTCTTCACTTTTCACACGATAGGTCCAATTTGTCTTCTCCATCCTTCTCCAGCACCATATTTTAAAACTTTAAAGGTATTTGTGATCAATATTCCTAAGCTTCCAACTTTCAGCACTATAAATATATCATTTAAATTCCCGTAGAACACATTTAAGGACTAAACAGATAAACGAATAGGCCATATGTAATTATTTTGTATAGGGTTGTTCTTCAAGAGAAGAGGTCTGGAATTACAGAACCTCTGGAACCATTACGATACCGAAGGAATTCTCTCCGCATATCGCGAATTTGAATTAAGTACAATTAAAATATCAAAGAAAAAATATGTGACATAAGCGAGTGTTATTTATATTACAAAAGCTATGACAATCAGCCATCGTAACAATTTTTCAGTAAGTAAATTTGGATAACGTAGTTTTCTGGATTGTAATCAGTGTCTCGTGTTTGTAAAAGAACACAATATTTCGGCAAATAGATTTTTTAGAAACCTCATGCGATTATATGAGGAGGCAGGTCCAAGTATTACCAAACACTGCACTAGTGTTTGGTAATAAACACAACTCAGTACGAAACTCCCAACCCTTTCAACCGAGGATAGGAAGACAATCCTTTTGATCCTCGCCATGTTCTTAAACGTTTACTTAAAAGCCACACGTCCATTTCCTAGAGTCTGGAGGTATGTTAATGGTCTTTTCTCTGTGTCACTTCCGAGGTATGTAATTCCAAAGCTCTATTAGTTATCGCTATCAAAATGCACGCTAAATATTACGTTCGCCCTGCCGCTGTGTTCATATTTTACACACTACCATAAAAAAGCAGCATGTCCTAGAGAGGTTTGTGATCACATGCAATTTCATTAGAATAAATATATGGCACAATCGCTTCAACTTCGCAAATTCCCGCATTCTTCGTGTTTATTGGTAAGGTAAGGAATTAACCTTTTGACGCCTAATGACAACTATAGTGGTCGTATCGCACCACTAACCTCTAAAGTTGCATTTTATATATTTAATCAACAAATATAGGTACAGAATATTTTAAACATGGTATATACTCTGCAGTTTGTTTCATAATTCTAACGTATTTGGTTCTGTATTATTAACATTTTATATACAGAGTGTGCTAAAATTTAAAAAAATAATTCCGGCGCCAAAAGGTTAATATATACTTTGGGATGGTCCCCAGCAGTATAATGTTCATATCGTGTTTCGCGGAAATCGGTCACCTGGGTCAAAAATTAAAACGGGAAACATAGAGCACGGTCACATCTTAACGTTAATTATTTCCTTACGAAAGGGAAGTGGCCTACAAATGACCTTGCGCGTTCTTAGGTATTCATAGCTTAGCAATCGAGAACTCCGATCTCCTGGAATAAGCCGGTGCGTCGCTGGGAGTCCCGACGTTTCGAAGACACGTGTCGCCCTCATCTGCAAAGATGCAGAGTCCATGACGAATGACATAAAATAGGAATTCTTCATAGACCTTGAATCCCTAAGGACGATGGCGACACGTTTCTTTGAAATGTTGTGAACACACAGCGTCACGGGGTCGTATCCCAGAAGCCTAGAATCCTGGAAGCGAGCTTACTTAAAATTTATTTCAGCGATAGGGGTCTGACTCAGGATAGAAGTATTTATCAAACTCGTTTCTCATGGAAAGGGATAGGATAAACAAGATAACATCTTGACAACATTCAGTTATATATCCATTAACGTGTAATTTCAGTAATGTTGATGAAAACGATATTCAGTTACACTATACTCCAACTATACAGTAAGAGGTTGTAGCAAAGTGATATCTCTAACCACGACATTAACACATTTCAATCACTGGGTATTAAGTTTTATTTACAAAAATAATCCCATAAATTATACTCTCCACCATGTACCACCGTGGCGATGAAATCAGCCACGATTAAACTTGACGGGGATGCAGCATATAAGGAGAAGTCGAAAAATAAAAATGCAACTAAAGAAAGGAGACTGCTTGAGAGACGCAGAAGTGGATTAGAAAATAATAATATAAGTGATCTCTTTTTTTGTGTCCCTGAGGCCCAAAGCGGCTGTGGCATCCTCATTCATGAGGCTTCTAGATCACACACAAGGACGCATCAAGATTCCTCTGGATGAGTGATCAGCTCGTCGCAGACACTTCTTCCTGACAACAAACAACATTCACTAGAGACAGACATCCGTGCCCCAGGCGGCATTCGAACACACAATCTCAGCAGGCGAGCAGACGCAGACGACGCCTTAAGCTTCCTTCACAAGTTCCGGTTTTCGATCGGCCGGGAACTGACCGGACGGGCGAAGCACAGCTTTTAACTTTAATAATATCTCCGATTCAAACCGGCCGGTCGAACGACTAAGAACATTGCGACCAAGCAGTCGTGCATGCACAGTGATCTGCAATGGATCGTAATTCAATTATTGCTCTGTTTTGTACCGTCGTCGTAAGCTAAGACGTGACAGGTTGCGTTGGGTTCATCCAGTAATTCAAAAAAGGAAAAAATTTAGTGCCTTTTACACACTATTTGATGAACTACGAGATGACGCAAATAAGTTTTTAAATTATTTTCGAATGTCTGTTTCACCTTTCGACAAGTTGCATTGCCGATTGGAAGAAATTCTTCAGCGTCGTAACAGTAATATGAGGAACTGCATTTAAACTGTATAAATGTTGGATGTTGCTATCAGTGAGTGATGTTGTTTATTCTTTAGAAGAAGAATTTGATGATTAAATAAAAGAAAGAAGTTTCTTGAAAGAATTTATTCATATAATCTCTATTTTGTTCAACATAGAAGCCTGAAACTCCTCCATATTATCCACCGATAAACTGTCGGCTGTTTGCTTTTCATTGATCACTTTCAATAGGAATCTAAGATGATCACTGTACACATATTTTCCAGCTTTTGAAGACCCCGCACCGGACTTAGTTGCTTCTTTGTGTTTCTGACATGACTTTACTTAACAGTCTCGGGCGTTTTCCTATATTTTATTACTTCTTTACCCAAAAACGCAAAATTATGTAATTACAATTAGAAGTTAGGAACAGGAGTGTGTTATAATAATAGTACAAGTGACCAAGAGAGTTATTAATTACAGGATTCTTTTTTACAGATATCTAGCGATATGATGCAGTTTTCATGACCTACATTTCTCTTATCGGATTGGAATCTCAACAACATGCAAGATAGTCAGAGCAGCATGTCTCTGTATTTGGTCTACCATGTGTCCAGAATGTATCTCCAAGCCTACAAAAGAGCAGTAGGAATTGAATAATTTGGAGTTTGAAAGGAGAGCTAATTTCCCGCATTGCTTAGGGGCCGGCGACGGGAAACAGATTCGAGTAATCAAACTGGAACACAGCGGCTCGATATTCTGTAACTGCTAGGAGTTCTTCCTGTGGTATAAATGGCCGTAGCAGACACTAACTACCGCTTTGTTTACGTTGACATTGGTAGATACGGAAAATACTGTGATTCTACCATTTTTAAACGATCTAAGCTGTGGACATCAATTCAAATATGTTGGAATTGCCCAGTGAGAGATCTCTTGGAATAAAAGAAAGTCCATAGGTAACATACTTCTTTGTAGGAGACGATGGATTTGTGAAAAACGGAAACATACTTCGACTTTTTGGTGGATCTAACCCATGTGTTAACCTTTAGACGCCTAACGTCAACTACAGTTGACGTACCGCACCGCTAACCTCCAAAGTTGCATTTTATATATTTATTCAACAAATATACGTACCGAATATTTTAAACATGGTGTATAATCTCCGTTTTTTTTCCCTTCAAAATGCAGTTTGTTTCATAATTCTAACGTATTTGGTTCCCGTATTATTCACATTTTATATACAAGGTGTGCTAAAATTAAAAAAAAATAATTACGGCGCCAAAGGGTTAAAAAAAGTGTGTACAACTATCGCCTGTGCAGAACACCTTGATACGTGGAAAGTGCTTTTGGAATTTTGACCAATAAACGGAGAATTCTCCAACTATCACTTAATGTCAGTCCTGAATTTGCAGGGGACAATTTTAAAGACTGTTTTGTTCTGCACAATTTTGTTCGCGAGAGAGAGAGAGATGGTTATAAGTTTGAGGAAGTTTCGACAGTGCCTGGTCTTGAAGATGTACCTGATGGACAACCAGTACGTGGGGGGTTAACAGCGAACAGGAAAAAAGTAGCTGGATATATTCTAACAGATGCTGGAGCTGTTCCTTGGAAGAAGTAAAAAATATGAATAGCAAAGTACGTAAAATGAAAAAAAATAAGTGTGTATGATTTCAATTAGCTGTGTTCAATAAATTATGGCAATATTAACGACAAGCGTTTTTTAAATATCTCCTAAAGCTTCAAAGTCTTCTTGAAAACAAACTTCTGTCCATATATTTTTGTTTCGTTCCTGTCTTTATAAATATCATCCGTCTTGTCTCACAACACTGGCCTTGTTTCCACCAGAGATATTGACAATTCTATGTCGAAATCATTATCGCCCATCTTCACCACTGATTTACTCTACTGTTTCAGTACTCTGCTGGCAGTGTCGTGGAAGCTGATCGCTCGGATACAGCTGGGTAAAACCGGAGTGTGTGAACGTGTCTGTAAGCAACACCTGCACCACTGCTGATTCAGCTACCGGCCGGCGACTGGGCATGACTGCGCGGCCACTGGGACCTAAACAAGTGATTTACCTAGTCCAGGTTTAGAATGTCATTAACGGCAATGGAGTTATCGCTAAGTCGCGTTATTATCAGTTAGTCGTGAACTTTGTCCACCGCAGTGCATTAGTGCATCAATGGTCGGTTTGCATGGCGGGGAGAAAACTGGGTTCTACAGGAATGTGATGCCGTATAGTCTGGTAAATAACTGTCAATGTTTTGGAGGAACCTCCTGACTCCATCTTAACGCGTTTCATCCCAGAAAACCGCAGCCTAACAATCAGATGTATATCAGTCACCGTACAAAAACGCTTTCAGACCTCACACTGAATACCCCCATAGAAGGCTTAAAATCAATTAGGTGTATTACATGGCGATGAACCCCACGATTTTTACATGTCACTTACACTCAAGTGACGAAAAGAATGAACAGGGATCGCATGAGATTGTTTCGACCGACGTCTGACACCGGTATTCTACGCTACGCACGTAACACAAGAGAACCGTATCCTGAAAAGAGCGACAAGCGGGAGCGGCAAATTAACGCAGAACAGGTACTTGCTCAGCACACCGGTGCGAGTAAAACCTGTGCTCATTCGTTACCTGACCCAACTTCAATACTCTTTAAGGTACTGAAATCAAGTGTAGTACAATAGACTGGCAGGCTGGATGGTCCGGAGATCGAATCCATATGGGGGCGATATTTTCAGCACCTGTTCACATCAGCCCTTGAGCCCACCCAGCCTTCTGTAACATGGGAACCGGGTCTCTTTCCCGGAATAATGCGGCCGGGGTGTGGCCTTGGCCATCCATCCCCTCTAGAGCCCAGATTAAAAGAAGAGTGAAGCTATACCTCTACACCCCTTGGAGCTACACCTGTACATCCCCTCCCGGTCTTCATGGCTTATTCTAGGGTGAAATTTTACCTTCCGCAGTGGGCTGGCATGGACGCACACGAGATTCAAATAACCTAGAAGTTTTGTGAGGAAGCTTCTTGAAAAAAGTCCACGTGCTGGACTGAGTAGGCGGAAGGATAACCTGACAAGACGAGCCCATGTACGTATAACGTAATATTTTTCCTTTATTCTGAACAACTAAAGGCCAGGTATTTACAGACAATTTTTATATAAAGATATGAATATAGTTAACGCTTTCAGATAAACGGCCAGTTACCCACGTAATGTAATACGCATTTCCTCCAAATCCTTTTCACCGCTCTTACCTTTCCAAACTATCATTCCTGTTCCCCGTCCGTGTGTAAATGCAGATGGGTTTTAAAAAAGAGGTGTGAGTTCTCGTTTTGTACACCTGCGTAATACGTACAAGTGACGACTCCTCGTGCGGCTGTTCATCCCCTACGTACAGTGTTCCAGTATTCCAGGCCTGCTTAGAACACCTCCAGATAGTTTCCCACTAAGTAGCGTTGTGGACATGGTAAGGTAAGATTGTGTGTTAGCGGTGTGGTGGTGAAAGTGATTGTGTGGGGAATAGCGTTTTGTAGCTGTATAAAGTGGGTTCCTTGTGTGGTTTTTGATCGTGAGTTTGAGGGAGGGACACTCAAAATGTGTGAAAGGCAAAATACGATCTATGTGCTTTTGATCTCAGGAGCCCGCGTTTCGACTTATGAGATTCACGAATGTATTTACGCTCAAATGTGTCTTAGTGATCAGGAAGCAACAATGTTGCAGAATGACAGACCTAAACGACACGTGTGTGTAAAGTTTAGGGACAATGAACGAATACAGGATGTGCTCCAGTCGACCGGAGGGCAAGTTGAATATCGACATACCAGTAGCGAAATATCAATTATACGGATAAGTACAGCTTGAATGGGAGCGAGAAGAGTAGGAATTTCCAACATCCCTCCGGAAGTATCGGGTGGAGTACTACGTACCTTTCTGTCTAGGTACAGAGCAGTAAGGGACATGCAGGTGGAAACATGGTCTGGTCTATATCGCTACCCGGTGGCCAATGGCATTGGACTCGCAATGGTGACAATCGCCACACACATTCCGTCGCATATTATTGTGCATGATCACAGAGTGGTCGTGTCATACGTTGGAAATCTATGACGTATTATGTTTATGATGACACAGGCCACCTCTATCAAGCGTGCCCGAAGCGACGGTGATTGCAGGAGACGGCGCCCATATCCACCCCTACCTCTTTGGCGGATATAGCAGCGAAGGGGACGGGAAATAAACTGCAGACTCGTGCGGACGAAGAAGGGAAAGTACGGCACAGCGGATAGCCACAGCTTGTAGATATGGCTTATGAAGAGCATTGTGCATCACACCTGTCGGACGAGAGATCTGAATAATTCGACGAAAATGCGCAGGTAGACGTAACAATGCAAGCTGTGAAGTAGAGTACTGAACCTCCGTCGCTCCCGGCACACCCAGTCCTGGCGTCATAGTCAAATGTGGCAGTCCGAGTGGAGTACAGCGAGGCTGCAGTGTAGGAAAGGAGGGACGCTACTTTGTTTCCATTGCAAACAGCACATCAGTAGACACAAGAGATCACCCAGACAGACAAGGTGGTACAGGGAAGTGCGGTAGGCAAGGTAGTGGTACATGTGTCGATGGCACAGGGCGCGCCATCCCGTTCTGACAGAGACTTCTTGAACGCATCATAGCCTTCCAGTCCAAAGCGGTCTAAAAAGCTAAGGGTGGAGAGAAGAGGGTGTCGGAATCGAAATAGAAGTAGGAGCGGAGTCAGAACCATGGTGACACAAGTATAGGTAAAACTTTGTTCCCCTGTCTCGTCTCTCTAATCTACTGGCCGACAATTATAAAATATCGACCCTAAATGTAAATGGTGTATCAGCAATAATGAGAATGTGGATGCTGTGTTCCTCCACAAACAAGAAATCGACATTCTCCTATTACAAGAAGTAACCAATACTTATTTTAACATGACAAGAGGATTCAACGCGTATAGAAATGTGAGAATAAACACACGTGGCACGGCCATGCTCACCGGAGAGACAATAAAATTAACCAATGTCACGAGGTTGACCTCCGGGTACGGAATGGCAGAGCACTGCCTAGGCGTCTGGATAGTGAATATATATGCGCCGTCTGGTTCATCCAATACACAGGAGAGAGAAATGTTTTACAATATGGAACTTATTTGCTGCCTTCACTGCCCCCCATTATGATCATATTGGGGGAGGAGGTTAACTGCGTCCTGACAAATTCCGACTGCACTGGGAATATGAACTTCAGCAAAGCTTTTATTCGATGTGTGGGAAAATGTCCCTCCCAGAGCCGTATATTCACATTACACTTCTCATGGAGCGGCACAACTTGGTCGAATATACGGTACATCAAACCCTAGTGGTCAGAAGGAGGGGAGGAAACCCTGGTTGCGGCATTTAAGATCATCTAGTGGTATGTCGATGAATCAAGACGGAAATCTCTCTCCTAAAAGGAGGCCGGAGTCCTTGGTAAATGAAAGTGAAACTTTTTTAAGACACAACTATCGAAAGCTGTTTTCAGCAGGAGTGGACAAGTGGAGACTGCAGGAAGGAAAATACCCGATAGTGGTTACGTGGTAGGAGAAATATGTCAGATGGAAACCCCGTTTACTTTTCATCCAAGAATGGACTTCCTGGATTCGCATAGATATGTTAAATGAATATTTTTATTAAGCTTCAATATACGACACCTTGAAGGACAGTAGACATCCTACGGAGAAAACACCCACATAAAACCACCTTATAGCTAAAATTATCCAACAACATAGCAAGCGGGTTCAGTCAATTACCATAGATAGACATGAAGCTATTCTATTTCAGGTCTCCCTTTCCCATTTCCTACACATGAGGAACCGGCGTGTGTCGCGGATATATTCTACCTTTATCGACAAGGACGATGTCACACAGACGACCACTGGGGGCATTGTGTACACCTTTGTGGAGTTTCTGAAAAGCAAATATGAACCTCTTCACGTGGGTGATGCGTGTGTTATTCGAACGGAGAACACTGGTCATAGGACCTTACCGTTGAGATGGAAGGACTTCCTAGATACTCCCATCACTGAAGAGGAACTAAGGGCAGCGGAGAGCAAAGGAGCTTGTAACAAATTGCGCGAAGAGATGGCATTTGCCTGGAACTTTTTAAATTCAAATGGATGTGCATGAAAAATGTTATGCAGGCACTATTCAACGAGATGCACTTGGATGGTCGGATCATGGAACAACAGATGCATGGCATCGTGGATTGCCCACCTAAGACCGACATCCGCACAACACTAGCGGACTCTAGACCAATTATATTGCTGAACACATATTGTAAAATTCTAGCCCGTATTATAGCGAACCGACTAAGACCTACACTTTCCGACATGCTAGCTACGCCAGAGTCAATACTGTGGAGTGCCAGGTAACACGATATTCGAAGCGGTGGCGACGGTACGGGACGCTATAGTGTAAGCGGTGTTGACACGCCCCACTATACATCCTTTCCTTGGACTTCACAGAAGCTTTTGACGGGATTTCGTATACTTATCTATTTCGGATGCTAAAATTTATGACTCTAGTATGAAATTCATCAGGCTCATGCAAGCAATTTTCGATAAAGCCTTCTTTTCGGTGCAAATTAATGGCTACGATGCAGGACCCCTTCCCATACAATGTTCCCTTAGACAACTGTCTAATAAACATGCTAATATTCGCTTTGGTTTTAAATTCACTTATAAGCCTGTTGGAGCGACATCTTACGAGCATCAAAAATTGGACATCAGACAAAGTAAACCGCGGTGGTGGCATATGTCGAAGATGTCAGGATTTCTATGACAGCACCTGCAGGCATTAAAATAGTCGGGACCTCCTACTAACCTTACGAAAGGTCAACGAGTGCTCGTCTGAACATCCTAAAATTCAAAGCTGTGGCGGCAGGCTCTTGGGACACATCGATAAACATGCTGGACATCGCATATTATCCGGAAATAACCATACTGGGTTTCAGATTCACGGGTGCAACAGCCTGTTCAGGGAATGTCTCTTAGTCGAGGGCGACAGGGAAGGTCAAAGCGCCGGCCAGAGACGCGTACCGTCGGGACCTATGTCTAGAGCAACGAATCCAGTACGTGCATAGCTTTCTATTCTCCAAGATACGGCACACAGCACGGATTTTCCCGACACCGATGGAGCAAGTGCGACGACTTTTAACGGCAATATCCTGGTATATATGGCGTGATGGATCTTCAGGTTGCCTCTATGAACCTTACAAAGCAAGGCGGAAGAGAGAGAAATGGACTTGATCGATGTCGCAGCCAAATACCGTGCCCTTTTCCTTGTGAGATTTTGTACCTAAGGTACAGGAGTGGGTCGCCGACTGCTGAGTGGCTCAAAGTATGGCATTACAATGTCCAAGGACGAAACCCCACACAAAAGAGTGATTCCTCGGACCCTGGAATACTTACGCATTTATTTTCACGACTGGGCGTATATGGAACCCCAGGGGCAGGCCAAAGCAAGGCAGGCTTCTAAACGAAGGTTGTATGACACCTTGCGAATTATGTCTACTGCGGAGACAAAACCTTGGGAGGTGCGCATCATGCAGCTTCAGCCAGCTATTTAATGGTCACTAGTGTGGGGCAATCTCCACAACGTAATATTGCCTGATGCAGCCAGGACAGCATGGTGCATGGTGACTTACGACATTATACCCACGAGTGTGAAGTTGCATAAACTTCGACTAATGGACACGGAAAACTGTACACAATGCGGGAGGCAGGACACCATACTACATCTACTCACAGAATGTGGGGTGAGGCAGGAGATTTACGAATGGATTCGCATAAGGGTATCTCGGATACAAAAGATGGACCCGAGACGCATACCCAAGGAATGGCTCCTTCGTGCCTGTTTCAAACTATGGCCCCGACAAACACGTCAGGCGCACTTTTGGTTTTTGGCGAATGTGGGTTTTTTTATGTGGTGAATCAAAGTAGGGCCTTTTCGGTACTGGATTACTTTGACTGAATGCGTCAGACGCGGTGGAAGATATATCAGGACCAAAACAGGAAGCAACTAGTGGGTAACTATCTGCAGGTGTTCTAAGCAGGCCTGCAATATTGGAACAATTTACGAACGGGACGAACAGCAAGCACGAGAAGCCGTCAATTGTACATATATTACGCAGGCCTACAAAATCAGTGCTCTCACACCTCTTGTTGTAAAACATTTGCATGTACACAAGGGTCCGGGGAAGAGGTATGATATTTTGGAATGGCAAGAGTGGTGTCTAGGATTGGGACGAAACGCGTTTTGCACTACGTTGGCACTTGGATCTTGATTTGAAACCATTAACTATATCTAAGTTTTGGAGAATAATTGTCTGTAAATACCTGGCCTTTTGGCTGTTCAGAATAAAGAATGAAAGAAAAAAGATGTATTTTATTTTCTCTACAAATTTCGGGAAAAATAATCAAATATAAAGTTTTACGAATATCCGTCCACCTGGAACCGAGTTGTTCAATGCGAAGGGTCAGAAGGACAGATATGACGAAGCTAATAATCCCTGTCCGCACTTTGGAGAAGGCGCCTAGTAACAAAGATGTTATAGAGAGCCGTTGTGATGATAGGAAGCAGAAGGGATTACTCAGGTTTGTGCCCAGTAAAGGACTATTTTATGAGCGGCGATGAACCTCAGGTTTCAGACACCACAGAATTTGTCAGGCAGTCTACCCGTCCTTGCTACTTCATACTACTCAAACGGGCAGCAACGCACTGTAGAATAATCTGCCAGCCAGGCAGTGCAGCCGCAATATCAGCCTCAGGTACGAAACACAGTCGTGCAGCTAAGTCGGTAGAGGGGGTGTGCAACAGAGGAAGCATAGAGGAAAAAATTGTATCCAGTGAAAAGGAACGATGTGTTGAGATGCCCCTATGATTCTGTATACTGCACATTCCGATCCGTCCCGCTACAGCAATGCTTCTATTCTACGCCACCAGAAAGAGGTCGAAATTCCAGCAACAGCTTTTACAATACTGGGAAAATAATGTTTTGCGAAAATTATATTATTTCCTAAATGGATATCTATGAGTCTGTATATCCTCCAGAGATCATCACTACCTTCCACACTTCTCAAATCAAAAAGATTATATCTACGTATCTTCGACGGAATGTCCTACCTTCAGCGAAATGAAATACCAGCCTCTGTCTTTGTTCTTGTCCACACGTCGGATATCTGAAATACCAGGGTAGTCCATATGGGATTTATGATAAATAAAGTGGAGAGGTGCAGGCAGTGACGTAGGTAATTTGTGGTCCCCGGGACAAGTAATCACAATGGCCACCGTACACAAATGATGAATTTTGAAACATCACAATCATTTATTACAATACCGTCTATTTGGCTTAATATTTCAAAACATGTAGGGCACACAGTTTTTTAATTTAAAATATCCATTTTTCCTTTCATTTTTCCGCCCTTCGTACCCTTGCCACCTGAGACGATGCACACTATCCCCCTCTAAACCCACCAGCTAAGCTGCTGGGTGGGAATTTTACACCGAGCCATTTAGTTTTTCCCGTCAGTTATCAATCCACCAGTGCTCCATAATTACCTAATATCAGGGGCTGGTAAAGCAGACACCAGTCAATGCGCGACAGTGCAGTTTCTTGTCCTGTGTGAGTCACGTAACCTTACATGCAATATGTGTTTGTAAAAACAAGAATTTATTGCAACTCACTGCAATGGTATGTATCTTCATTAAAGTTATTTCAAAACGTTTCGGCTGACACACGTAACCATCATCAGGAAATTCGAGCAAGGATCATTCCTTGAGGGTATACCAGCCGAAATAATTCGAAATAACCTCTACATAGATATATACCAATAAGGAAGATACAGAGAAGAATTTACGGGAGATGAAGTTTAGGAGATGGCGACAGAAGACAGTCGATACGGAAGAATGTTCTTCCGTAATTAAAGGGGCCAGGGCTCTCAGACGGCCGTACAGTCAAGAAGTAAGTCAGTAAGTAAGTATATAAGAGAGCAGTAATTTGAAATAAATTCTTGTCTGTATATTGCCAGAGGCTAGAAAGATGTATAACATTAGGCTGACAAATTTGTAGCTTCCACATGCCTCTATGACGCAAAAGGCACAATCTCTCCTGAACGAATGGTAACAAATTAATTAATTCTGTTTTATAACCTACCAGACGGCGAATTTCGTGACAGCCGAAGAAAGTTAATTCGAGCAATGCTTCGCAATTGCAGAATTTTTATAAATAGCATAAAAATGGGACTGATTTCATGCTTATATCTCCATCTACGATCAGCGATCATCATCTGTGTCGCAAACATTCACCATTTACGCAGTGAAACAGCCTTTCGGCAACACTTTTCAGTTGCGTCTTATCACAGACGGTTCCGAGAGTCAAATAACAGCATAAACGTAACCTCTTACTCTGTAATTAAACCCTGTTACTAATGTATGGCAATCAGTTCCAACTCTCTTAAAAGGGACGGCCGTATGAAGATAAGTCTTTATGACACTCAAGGTAAGGTCATACGACCGGCATCCAAACCTCCACTACCGCATAAGTTGCACCAACATCTTTAGAGCAAGACACGTGATTACTCCACATGCTGGAAACAGTACCGAATATATTTCATAATATTCATATTACTGTCTTCTCGGATGTGAAGCCGTGTAGTTTTGTTGATAGACACTAATAATTTGATAGAATTTTCTGCATCCATGTTAGAGAGTGCTTAGTTTGCAATTAGTGAATGACGGCTTAAGGTTTCTCTTTATAAACAGCTTACAAATGTGGAGGATCGGAGAAGCATGAAACTTTACGGAACTGAAGCGCGTGTTTCGGTCTTCTCAGCAAATATTGTACCATGTATGTTGCGCACCGATAAAAGTGTAATAATCTAAGCCCGAGTCGAGGTGGGGGGGGGGGGGGGACAAAAAAGGGTTTTGAAAGATTTATAAAAAAGAGGCTTGTTTCTTGTTGGAAAATAAAATAAAAAACCCCACTACATTTTAAAAAAAATAGA
>Ga0123352_10003602_pt1 | contig 22477 bp, 9 predicted proteins | sample TergutLab28metaG_FD_89700 | JGI IMG/M metagenome (GOLD analysis project Ga0123352, IMG submission 89700) | Labiotermes labralis P1 segment gut microbial communities from Petit-Saut dam, French Guiana - Lab288 P1 | ecosystem: Host-associated > Arthropoda: Insects > Digestive system > Gut ...
GGAGGTTGCGGTTACAGTTTTTAGTACTCTTGATGCTGGGTGCTGTGACAACCGAAACATGTAGAGTGACTTTGCAGTAAATAAATATCTGCATACTGTTGCATCTGGTTGGATTTTTATTAACTTTTTTCCAAGTAGTCATCAAATTAAAGTCATTGCTAAACACTTATACTTTGAGATAAGCACAATAATGAAGTGTCATCTTCATAAAAGTTGGGGAATTCGTTGACCACCTGCTTGAGTCTCAGCTACTGAAGAAGAATTCGGCAGCATGGTTTCAATGAGTTTATTAATGAAACAGCGTGTAGAATTTGTGTATGATGCAGGAGTTAAGAGAGATTGCTGTGTTCAACGTCGCCCTATACAACAGGCCTTCTATCTTCATGGTCACCGCTGTGAAAACCTTAAATTTTCCCAATTACATTTTTTGCATATAATGTTATACTGCAATCAACAGTCAACACAATGCATATATTATGGCCACACTGAGTCGTGCCAAAAAAATATAAAAAGGTGTTCCCGTTACAGGCCAGGTGTGGCCCAGAGGGTGGGTAGAGGTAGAGCTCTACTGTTCCATGACCGCGGCACTGCAACAGAAATGTATTTAATTGAAGACTACTATATTCTGGGCTATCACACAGAGAGTAGTGGCAATTCCTTACCGATGTTTCGAGACAAACTATCTGTCCCATCTTCAAGGGTCAAGAATATTCTTGGATTCCTCACCACTGGAGATGGGAATGACGCTTTACCCGAAACGTCGATAAGAATTCACCGCTGCTAGGCGCATTATAGCCCAGAAGAATTCACTTCTCATCTACTTCGCAGCGGAAGCCAAAATTACAAAATATAAGGAAATGTCACATTACCGGACAACTGTTTCTTGTAGTAGAGAGTGTACTGTTACGGGCCGAGCGTGTCATTGTGACGATCCTGACACAAGACATTACTTTGAATGAAGGGTATTAAAATGTGGTTAGTTACATTGTCTTTGAAAACGATTAATGAACGTTGCACCTCACACCTTACCAATACTAAGCTACATTACGTAATGTCTTCATATGTCCTGGACGTCACCTTAAGAAGATCTCCAGCGATATTTGTCGAGGTGGAAACCAATGCAATAGGCTACGTTATACAAGCTTTAAAAATGGTAAACTAACTACTTAGAAGTAAGTAAAAGGTAAAGGTAAAGGTAAAGCAGCCCCGTTACAGGCCCGGAGGAGCCCAGAGGGTTCCAGGAAGTTAAGGCTCACGGATTTCGTGACAGCGGCACAGGATGGTGGTAGGTTGTCCACCTTACGCACCGGCCGCCTTTACCCCCTGAAATGCTCCTGATAGTCATTTCTGTTAGAGACTGAGTCGACCCCAGGGCCATAGCACGATCGGAAGGATTTTATGTCAATGAAAAATCCACTGACACCAGCTGGAATCGAACCAGCAACATTCCGATTTGTAGCATAGCACCTTAACCACTGTTCTACCGCGGTCCCCTTAGAAGTAAGTATTCTGTGAAATTAGAAAAATAGATTTGGCAGTCTTATTATCATCAAAATAAAGAAAGGAACTCAAAGATAAAATATACATAGTGAGGTAACTTTCAATATTTTGGATGTAGATTAGCACACAACAATGCCTGACCAAAACAACAGTGAGCTTTAAATATCTGTGGGTAACATTTCATTGAGCAAACGGTATAATTCTGCGGGCGTTTATTTACTACTTGTAACAGGAAACAAGATTGTAACTTATGGAACGTATATCAAAAACTGATTAAAATTAACACACTTCTTTATCCCTCAAGGTAAGTACGGAATAATAACAGTTCAATATATAAACTACTAAATACATCTATTGTTCAAATGCGAGATACCAACTTTGTAATACCTCTGTGAATAAATACGTGGAATTTTCTCCTCAACATCTGCATTTGAAATATCAAGAATTTGCTTGGTTCGGTTTATAACGAATTGTGTATGCAATAACTAATTCATTTCCTCGGGTTATATGTCTCTTTCAGAGCAGAAAAGCGAATAACTAATTTAATTACTCCACCATTTTCGACATTCATATTAAAGTCCTCTCTTGCGAAGCATGAGGGACTTTTCTCACCAACGCCTAACAGTGGATTGGATGAGCCTCATTGGTGATAGAGAACAAGATCAAAGAGAAGTAAAAGAGGGTACAAAAAAAGGAAAGGAAAAAAGCCAACAGGAAAAATGAGCGAGGTAATAGAAGAGTGAAGGGATCGGGAATGATGGGTGGGGGTGATTGTTAACAGAGAAGGGGGTAACGGCTGATATGATAGCAGAGAGGTTGAAGAGCGATGGCTGAGGACGGGGAATCGGTCGTAAGACAAGACTTTAGCAATGAAGCCCGTGTAAAGACAGTGATGAACATTATAGGGAATATAAACTACGAAGGAGAAAGAAACTGAGCGAGAAAACGTGAAAAAAAAAATGAGATGAACAAGGAAAGGAATAATCAATTTTCCTGATAATAATTTTGTTGTTCTTCTTTTTATTCCCTCATCTTTTTTTGTGATATTCCTCCTTTATGTTCCGGAAAATTCAGCCCTTTCTTCCCCAACCCCCTTGCCATTCTTTCTCAATACCAGAGCCATTTCCATGCATACACACACTTTTAAATGTAAAAATGAGAATGGGGTGGAAAGGCAAAACTGATGGGTTAATAGGAACTTTAAAAGAAAAATGAGAAAGGGAAAGGAATGCCTTATGTTGCGCTTCAAATCAAACAGCTCATTGTGTCTTGTTAGTGCGCCATTATATTCAGTACGCTTTGTCACTGGGGTGTGGAAGTTGTACATAGGAATGTAAGCAGTTGATACAGAATCGAAATATAAAATGCACAAATAAATATGCAGACACGCCTATTTAAATTTGTAAAAAGTTAAAGCAGTCCCATTACAGGCCTGGAGTGGCCCAGAGGGTTCCACGAAGTTAAGGTTCCCAAATTACATGACAAGGGCACGGGATGGTGATAAGTTTGTCAGCTCTACGCACCGGCCGCTTTTACTCCTAGGAAATGCCCCTGGTACTCATTTCTATATAGTGTAATTACAGTCAAGAACACAACAATGTATATCTAATTGATATTTATTAGAAGATGATAAAAACTACATGTTTCGGCCAAAATTGGCCATCATCAGGTTTTTTATCCGAAAGAAATATATGCTGTAAGAGTGTTTATATAAGGCATGCAGCCGCGTGTCGATGTTCAGATCTCATCATCCAGGATTTGGAGTTAAACGTGGCATATAGCCTGGGTGTGGAGCCGAGTGATGTGGGCAGTGAGCCAGATTTTTTTTTCTTCTCCCGCAGAAACTACCATTACACCCAGCCTAAACACTAAGAACCCAAGGAGCAAACACCCCATCGACGACAGTCACCTACGAAGGAGAGATATCATACTGAGTAACCCGCAATGGCATCTACAACGTAAAAAACTGGACACTAACCTACAAAGCAACCCCCCCCCCCAAATGTAATTACCCTATATATTAATTACTACACACAACGGGGATGGCACATTTCAGAATTACTCTTTTCTGTTAGAGGCTGAGTCGACCCCAGGGCTATAGTGCGATCAGAATGATTATGTCAATGAAAAATTCCAATGACACCATTCGGAATTGAACCAGCACCTTAACCACTGTGCCACCGCGGTCCCCTTATTTATATTTATAGATATATGTATTATCAAGTGATGAACTAGTAACCAAGAGGAATTTTAAGACTTCGGAAAATGAATTTGTTCTAAATTGCAAATAAAGTGCAAATAACTGTACACACAACAAAACCCCTCTCAATTAAAAAGACAAATCATTTAATTTTATATAGAAGAAAAATTTGTTGTACATTTTGAAAATCGCATAAAGCACAAAAGTACGCTGCGTGGGCAAAATTCATAATTTTTAAACGCTATAACAGCTGCAGTATATAGTTTCTACTGCTCTGTCAACAGACTCAGCAGAATGGACAACTTTATCACTTCTCTTTCGACAGCTCTTTAAGGCAGGATTTTGTAAGATCTTCATTGGTTTTCATCAGTAAATTCAGGCAAATGCTGGGGTCTTACTTGAAAGCAGGAAGATGCTGAACCCTTCTAGACTTTTTTTATGTTTTGTTGACCGTGCATCTCGATACATCTGTGTAATAAAAACCAACTTGATGTGCTGTTTATCCTCAGATTATTTTGTCAATCAACCTCTACATGTTTCGGGCATATTTGTAGCCCATCATCAGGAGGTATACTCTATATATACAAAAACACGTACCAGTTTTTGTATATATACAGTATACCTCCTGATGATGGGCTACAAATATGCCCGAAACATGTAGAGGTTGATTGACGAAATAATCTGGGGATAAATAGCACATCAAGTTCGTTTTTATTACACACACCCTTCTAGACCATTATCATTCAGCAATCCTACTCATTACCGATCAAGTAAACATATAAAGAAATAAACATGTACATACCTACATATAAGGTTAGGTTTAAAAATCAGACGTGTAACAATAGTTTAAAACATGAGACAGTGTAACTTTAATTTGCAACAGCATCTGTGCAGCGTGAAGTTCAAAACTCTTGAATGACGTATGCTAATGACCTAGAAAAAACCCAGAGAAATACCGTTAAGTTTATTTATTGAGCCAATAACGATTTTCAATTGAGACATACCCACTGTGTTGAATATAAGCTAAAATATTATATGAAATATATACATAATACAGTCGTACACAACTTTATATTTTTTTAGATTATATTAGATTATAATGGTAGCTACATGTTTCGGCCCAATTATGGGGCCTTCTTCAGGCTGATCTTTGAAAAGACGGAGTGTACAATTGATAATATTTTCAATTTAAGAGATCTCTTATTACAAGAATTGGTTAAAATAATTGTGATAACTATATTATACGTATATATATGTTTTATATTTATATTTTAGCCAATAACGATGTATAACTCGACCCAGTACGTTATGTCCACAATTAATACCTCTGATTGTACAACATTTTGAAATGCATTAAGCGATTTTTCTTTTCAGTTCATTCCATGAAATTTTCTTTACTGAGAACTTTACAAACACGGAGAGTAAGGATGATTGTAAATGTGCGATTGTCGGTGTAAATAAAAATTTTCATTTACTGGAACTAAATGAATTCATAAAAAATTTCAGTAAGTGTAACTGTCTTTCAATTCGAGTACCGAACCCGGAATCTCCGAAATCGAGAGCATCTAGCTGTCATAATATTCCGAAATGAAAGGTAAAGGTTCGACGATTTGCGAAGCTGCAAAACAGATGCAAGTCTCAAGGCTTTCGCAACGGTGCTGTTGAAGTCTTCGTTCTTCCGGGATATGGCAGTGAGTCACTGGGTAATTGGTGTCCGATGTTTCGAGACAGCTTAGTGATCTAGAAACGCCAGGTACCAACCAGCCAGGGATAAGACACCATACCCACGAGGACCGAGACGTCTACTGCAAAGCTGATATTCGAGTAACCGATGTATGGAAAATTGTATGTAGTCAAACACAACTGTGTCACATGAGGTGTATTTAATGACTATATTTCTGTATCTGTTTTTGTTTTGTGTTGTTTTTATTAGTTTCCTGTTTTTGTTTTTGTTTTTGCTAATAGGGCCCTATGTAGAGATCTCTACACCACGTGCGGGTGCATGCCTATAGTAAGATCTTAAGTTCCCCTAAGACAGCCTGAAGATGGTCAGTACAGGCCGAAACATGTAGTTGTCCATTATATAGTCATACATAAATTTTCCAAGTTTCACACACACAACAGGGATGACACACTTCCTAGAACCGATGTATATCATCTTTGCCCTACATTTAACAAGCCAGAGATATAATGTTAAGGAATAATACTTCCGATTGCCCTCTTCTTTAAAGTGTCTACCGTCAACAGTTTCATATGGTACGGTTTCTCATTTCTTTACGTTCAACACTTGTGTTTCAGGAGGACGGTGTTAGTGATGAGATTAAAAAGGAAAGAAGTGATGGAAATACGTTCCTTGAATTTACCACCCAAACAAGATTCAATCTCCTTTACGTACTTTCTTCATAAACTCGGTCTAACGAAAGCACCAAAACTTTACAGCTAAAAGTTTTTATAATAAGAAATTGTAATAATAAAATAAACCCTGAGAGGAAAGTGTATACTGCTAGGTCGTGCCTAAAAGTTTTCGTTTTTCAAATGTTGGTTGTCCTGAAGTGACATGTTATCATCGTATTTTAACTTTTTGTTCTTCTTCTTTTACTTCTCACTTTTCCCCATCCCCCCCCCCCCCAAAGAAGTAAATTTTCTACGTTCTTATCTTTTAACACGGGTGTTTTAATTTAATTACCATTCCCTCTCTCACCTCCTTCATTTACGTTTATCAACGTCGCCCCCTTCCTTTTATCTAGCCGTTCTCTATTTTTATGTTTTCAGTTTTAATTTTTCTTATTCGTTATTCTACTAACCTCTACTCTGCATCTGAAGCAACGGAGGAGAGCAATAGGAACAAACACACATAAATAATTGCTACTTATTTCCAAACGACAAATTTAGGGTTGGAAAAGTTCAGTAAGTTTCTAAGGTCAAGAAATATTTATAATTTAGGAAAAGAAGGCAAATCATAAAGACCACTTTATTGCACTCTTTAATAAAATAATCACTAAAAAATGTGGCATTTTTTCCCTGCCATGTTTTCAATAATTACATCCAGCGGTACAAAAATTTTATAATTCAATCAAAATTTAACGTATTCCAACCAGTTCTTAAGCCATTTTTGCAGAGATTGTTTCCATGATTGACTCTTTATTTCATACGGAATTTTATGAATGACGATTTTCCAGTTGTCACAGGTACACTTCTCGATCTGTTGTTCAACGCCGACATACATTAAAAACGATGGTTGCCGGAATGGGAACTACCGTTAGCAACAATCTCTCCTTCTTTAAATCTCTCAACACATTCCTAGAGTTACGTATATATAATTATTTATAACTAAATAAATATGACCAGTTATGTGTCCATCCGATTACAAATACCAAATTTGTGAAATTGTATAATAATCGTATCTAAGATCCGTGTTCTGCTGCAGTTTGTCTGTCAGCTGAGCTGCAATGTTGAAACATTCAGTGTTACCATTACCAAGAAAAGAATAAAATCGCCTATGGCCTACACATCCATTCATTCATTTACTCATTCTCTCATTCATTCACTCATTCATTCATTCATTCTATAATCTGTCTTGCGACAGTTCCATAGCTTCTTCCGAAGCGACTTCTCCACAGAGGGCGAACTGGTGATTCGTCTTTCAAGTTTCACTACGCTCTCAGTTTCTTTAATCTCATCCAGTAGCTGCTTATGTCTTGTTATTCTCCTCCTCCTTCTTCTTCTTCTTCTTCTTCTTCTTCTTCTTCTTCCAGTCACTTTCCTCTTTCATTCAATAACTTGTTTCTGAAGGCAGTTCCTGGGCATGATGTGACCAATCCAGTATGCCTTCCTCTTTTTTATTGTATATAGAGAATTCCCCAACACCTCGACCCTACTTAATGATACTCCACTTCTTACACGATCGGTCCAACTGATCTTCTCCATTCTTCTCCTGCACCACATTTCAAAACTTTTCATGTACTGCTGACATATTTTCCGAAGTGTCCAATTTTCAGCACCTTAAAATTGTGTCCTACGTGTAGCATTTTATTAGTTTCTTCGTTATATTTAGGTACAATTTCCTGGCGTAAAGACTCTTCTTGGTGGTGAATGATGTTGTGGTCATGGATTTAATTCCAGGTGTATATCATGCATTATTTATCACGGTACCAATATACATTAAATATTCCACGATTTTCAGGTGAGATATCCCTGTTCTGTTCTTTTAATTATCTTCTAATTACATTTTATGTAACAATGGTTGTGTTGCACTGAAATCTCATATGCATTTTATGAAACAATCCACATTCTCCAGGTGTTTTATCTATCATAATTTGTATTGGAGACGTTTGCTTTGTGATTATCACTAATTATGGTTTTTCCCACATTCGTTTCAACTCCATAACGTCTTCCACTTCCAGTTAGTTTCTCAATCGTGCCGTGCAGCACTGTTTCGTCCTTAGACAGCAGCACGAGGTCGAATTATACATAAGGGAAGTTTAATATTGTGTGATTTGAGGAGCATTTGATAATGAGTACAGTCCTTTGGAATATCGACTCTTTGAAAACAGAGACAGCAAGGAAATCTGAAAAGTCAGTCTAAATTGCCCATCAACGCGGCCTAATGTCTCAAAAAAAAACATAATTCACTACCGACATTTTTTATATCCAACTACTTTCATCGCTGCCAGAATTTCTTAATGATACAAACCAGAGTCTTTTTGATATCTTACTTTCACTAATTTTTATAATTCTGTGTTTACTTTTTAGGGTTATCTGTGAGATTTATACAATTCTTGACTAGTAAAATTACGTTCAAATCTTAAAGATTACTTATAGAACCGTAACTCCATATACACCTAAGCTTGATGAAGTCTCACAGTAAGTTAAGGACAATGTAGGTCGAATATAACTAGTTGCTAGCTGGGTGTTACGGAAACGGCATGTTTCGACCTACTTGTAGGCCATCATCAGGTTTACAATGTTGGCTCTAAGAGACTTTATTATTTGTCTCTTAGATCCAACATTGTAAACCTGATGATGGCCTCCGAGTAGGCCGAAACATGTTGTTTCATTAACATCCTGCTAATAAAATAATTGTGTTCGACCTACATTATCCTTAACTTATTGTTACATACACAACGGGGATGCCTCAACTTAATATCTCAAAATAGAGGTCGTGTTTCATGTTTCATTGATGCAGTAAAAGAAAGTGAATACTGGGGTAGGAAACTTCGGAAACAAAAAGAGACATGGCGTGTTGAAAGACACTGAATTTGCGTGTCATTTTAAATTGCCGTTACAGAAAATGTGCAGCTTTCCATATAAAAGCCTTGCACGAATATTTCTAATATTCTGGTTTTATGTGTAATTTCATGAAATATTGCAAATTAAGTGTAAAATTTCCGGTAATAAATTGAAAACAAAAAGGTGCATAGAAAAAAAAGGCTTGTACGTCAATTAATACATGCGGCGCTGTGTACTGCAATACAGAAAGCGTCTCAGAGACTTTAGACCTTTACTGAGTTGAGACATACTCATTTTTTTAAATTTGCATATGCATCAGTCTATTAAACATATATTTTATGATACGAGTTACTTTCGTGTCTTTCAGTGTCATGTATCTCTGTGACAGTAGTGAAATCCAGGAGGTTACAGTATTTGCACTTTTTACAAGCAGGAGGCAAGAAGGGCGGAATTAAGGTGGAAGACCTAAAGGCCAGGAAGGGTTAGGGCTCTCAGCTACAGTTATTTACACAAGTTTCTCTGAAATTTTGTAGATATTTGAATATACACTAAATGTTTCGCATATCTTAACTTTGGTCCGTATTTTTTCAAGTTAAATAACTACGCTCACTTACAGCTAACCAACAAACAAACAAACTTAATGGAGTACCATCATTCTTTAGAACAGAATGGTCTCTCAATATAGATAAATATACAGACCTGCTATCCAACACAAACATTCACTTTACTGTAAAAAAGGTACACGTTCGGTCCCCTACAGAACGATCAACAGGCTGTCAAATAAAATTAATTTTTATAAAAGCAAAGACATAAATTATTCAGTTTCTACTTTTAAGTTCTTATAATAAAACCAACGATTTGCACTAATTTCTCAAATTTATTTTTGGAAGAGGACTCTACATGTATCGGACAGTTTTTCTGTCCATCACAGCAATAGGTATCGGTCATACAGGTAGCGGGATCAGGTTGTTCCATCTTGATCCCGCTAGCAGGCAGTCAACATAACCTGTATGACCTATACCTATTGCCGTGTGTACAGTGCTAGACTCCTGATGATGGACAGAGGCACGGACCAAAATATGTAGAGCCGTATTCCAAAAATAAATTTGAGAAATTAGTGCATCTAGTTGGTTTTATTATAAGAATATATCACGACGCACAGTCCTCAGAAAGTCAAATTCTTTTTTTTATATTTAAAAAACTATGGAAAACTACTTAATATGCTTTACTTTTGTGCTAGTTACTGGTTGCTATTTATATGCAACTCACTATATTTGAAAAAAAAAATATGTACAAAATTTTAAATTTGTTATTTTAATATTTATTTTAAATTCAACACTGCGTCCAAATTTCCTCTAAGTCGAAGTCAACTTTTCTTTCTTCCTTCTTCTAATTTTTGTTATAAGCTAAGAATGGTGAGGAAAGAAAGAAATTTAACTTGTAGCTGTGTTTTAATAAAGATAATTGTTTTGAGACGGAAAGATTGCCTATTTATCCACACTGATGTTTAAGCACAACGGCATTACAGTCATCAAAATCAAATTCTCTTACTGCTCAAATTCCTTTCCCTCTTTCACTTTTTTTTGTCTTCAGTTTGCTAGTCCTGGCCACTAGTACCTACACTAAAACAAATAAATTTAGAGACAGGTGAGAATCGTCTGACTAGCTTCTAGGTATACCCTCAGGAAAATACCGCTGGAAAATCAAGGTATGAAAGGGAGGAATATATTATAAATGATTTTAAACCAACAGTCCACCTATATTGTTTAAAATTTGTTTTACTGTACTCAATCTATATCCTCATTTGCTGAGTGATTTTCTGTTTAGTTACTTTTATATGCTTTTGTGACGCCAAAATTATCAATGAATTTCCTTCAACCGACAGTGTCATTTATAATTAAGATGCATAAGGGAAAGTGCAGTTTCTTGAATATTAGATATATCTACAGGCATTACGGAGGAATAAGGCAAAAATTCTGGATTTGCTACAAAATTTGTCATAAGTATTCACACCATTTCATATAAAATCTGGAAATTTTCCGCAGTCACAAATGAAATGTTCTTTGATATTTTATCTGCCATTGATTACAAAAGAAAAGACAGAAGTTGGTACAAGTAGCGAAAACGTGTTATCCTATAACAAAATGCAGGAGTGAGTTGAGAACTGCACAAATACAAGAAACTTTAAACACATTTATTATTGCATACAAACAGAACGAGAAAGATAGAAAGAGACGGTACAGTCGCAAAGATGTAAAATCCATTGTTTACATCTCTTCCTGAAACAAAATGGGGTTGATCGTAACAATGGAATAAGATCGTCATTATTTAGGAAATTCTATGTAGGCAAGGAGGAAGCAGACAATAATATATATGAAGAAGAAGGAGCTGAAACACAGACACACACCTAAACTACGTTATATACAATCTAATATAATGGGAAAAGGGAGCATAGTTGGAGAATAACACATTTTATCATTATTATTGTTTAAACTGTTATAAGAGTGTTTCCGTTACAGATATCTGTCTTGGTTGAATATGTGTGTGTCTGCGTGTGGTTTCCAACAGTCTTTAGTTTCCTCAAGAGAATTCGCCTACCGCCATGTTTTCCTTCCTGCTTGGTTGCTTCCTTACCGAGAAGTGGTAGTTAACATTCTTGAGGGTAACAGTGGCATATATCCACATAACAAGTTTGTAGCTGGACTTAAAATATGTGTTGAACAATAAAATAAATGAATATGTCAGTTCTTCCCAGATTTGTTAAGTTCTTTTGCAAAATAATTGTAAAAAATAAACAGAATGATACGCGATTTTCGGTAAGAAACTGATAAGTGTTACAGAGGAGAAGAAAAGTGATTATAAAACAACTTTTTTCATTTCTTTCATAACGTGAAAGATTCCAAAACTATCAGCTTCAAATAGGAACAAGATTACTTGAAACTCCACACGGAACATGGATAACGGATATGATGTTTCGTTGCTCAACAAGACACCCACACCGTCTAATTCACAGCGGCTTATATTGGTTAAGATAATTACTAGTTAAGTTTTAAGATCCATGTTATTTTCATTCTTCAGAACGAGTAATTCGCGTCAGTTTTTACACGAGTTTGATTGTTATGTAATATGATTTACAATTACAGACGGATGTTCTTTCCTTACAACTGTACCAAAATTTTAGGTAAGCTGTCATTTTGTAACAACAGGTGCCTCCTCGAACAACACAAAACACACACACAAACACTCGATGATTAATAAATCAATTTAGGCTGTTCCAAATTTACAGGTAATTATTTTACTTTTATTGAAGCCAATGGTCTTCGGAGTACCCTTTCTTAAAGTACCTCCCAATCTAAGACATCACCCTTATTTTTCACTCTTCTGCAATTAATTTTACAGTCTTATACAACACAATTATTTTAATTGAAAAGTACAGATCGCAGACTTTAATAATTCTTTGAAAGAACCCTTATAAGATCTGCTTACAATTTAGAAAATCAGTAATTCAAAAGTACTAGTAATTTCAGGGAAATTAGGAGTTTTGTAGTTATTAACACAAATATCCTCTTCTGATACCATTCTGTATTTATGTTACTTCCAAAGACGTATTATTAGATAAATCTGTAAATGCCTGTGATTAATAATTTTCGAAATATGGTCATTAGAATCCTTATGTGTGCTTATGCAAATGGAGAGTTATTTGCCCTCTGTGGTAGGCTCACATGTCAGAACTGCCGAAGATTTGCTCTCTTTAAAGCTGTCAATAAAGTGATCTCTAATCTGCTGTACAGATTTCATCAGGAAATTTCGTAATGCTTTCCAGGCTGTCAAATCTAAAACTAGCCTGCTAAACTCTTGATAAAAATTTTGAAACGATAAAATAATAAAATTTATTATTGCCTGTTTGTTGATTGTATGGCCACGCAGGAAACGATGAAGGGGATTGAGAGAATATATAAGTCGCAACAGATCTCTTAAATATAAAGGACTGTTAATCTAATTAAGGCAATATGAATTTATGTAATATTTCTTGTGAAAATGTGGAGGTGTCTATCAGAATCGTTTGACACTTACAAAGCTCGAAACAAGGAGTTTTGCAATGGAAAACGCAAATAGGTTTTCGAAGGCTGAAGCTAACTGAAATTTTCATTTAATGTGTGTCAACAATTAATTATGCGGACGACACAGTTGTAGCTGGGGGTGGGGCGTGTAAAATAAAAAAAAACTGTAATTTCAATGACATTAATTGTACATAACCACCAAAAGTTTCAACTATCATGGGTACTAGAAGATAAGTGGGTAACAAATTCTATGACGAAGCTTACAGTCGTCCTGCTGATGACGAAATACTTCGCCTTTCACGGAACCTGACACTTCACTCCATGTTTGCAGCAGGTCATCTGTGGACTTCATCCTGAACAGGACAAATCCAGTCCACGCACTCAATGGTTATTAATTAACAGTGCACAATAACACAATATTGAGGAGCGTTCATACAACCATTGTTGCAGTGGAAGAGCAATGAGTTTTACGCAACCTGAGTGTGCATTTGTAGCCTTAGGTATCCAGAATGCAGTGTGATTGCGCCATAATATCATTTCTGTCCAGCTATGTTAAATGTTTCAACATTATTTCACAAACGGTACGATTAAAAAAAAAGAACTTTATTGAAAACAAAATATGTGTTTTGAGTCTCTCTACAAAGTTTGTTTGAAATATTTTTATTCAAATAAGAACTGGGCGAGTTGCGATCGAACATGTGTGTTGGTCTTCGTGTAAAGAACCATTTATTCTTATCCGATATTAATGAAACTTGAATTTTCTCGACGGATTTTCGAAAAATACCCCATTATCACATTGCATGAAAATCCGTCCAGTGGGAGCCGAGTTGTTCTATGCAGATGGACGGACAGACGGACAGACTTCACGAAACTAATAGTCGCTTTTCGCAATTTTGCGAACGCTCCTTAAAATCGTGTTTTACAATATTCTCCCATCATCGCCTAGGTCTCCCAAGCTCTCTTCTAACATTTCCCCGCAAGACCTTTGTGTTAATTTTTCACCTCTGCTCACCTTACTGTGCTGTATGTGCCCAGACCACCTTATCAGCTTGGATTTAATGTTATTTGAATATTGCCAACTGTGAAGCTTGTCATATGTAATTTTCTTCATGTTTCTCATTGCAGGTAGTCTTGGAAGTTCAATGTTGATTATGGGGTTTTCAATTTCTCCCTATAGAAATTGTATTTACGAAACGTCACTCGGGGTTTCGAACATACGGGTTACGAAATAGCTCAGGAATATTTCGCGTTTATTTGAGAGGTTATTACTAATGAAATGCACGAATTTTCTCTATTTTTAACGCTCTGAATACAATGGCGGAATAAATTCGGTGTAGAAGCAACACTTTTATACATGTTCCTGAAACGTGAATTTCACAACTTTTCATTGCGTAGACAATTTAAATAGGCGTATATTGAACATTTCTCATTCTCTTGTTCCACAATACTCTGTTACACCATTAATTTTTCAAATTATTTCATCCTTACGTCTACTGGCTTGTTGCCACTGACCACGGCTTCTTTTCGTCTTCCACTTGGCATCGAACAGATCCGTTGTATTTTGCAGTCTGCGTTAACCCATCGAAATGTTCTTCTTCCCCAACACCCACTCAACTTTATTTACTCCACGTTTATTCCTGTTTCGTTACGCATTCGATTTCCATATTTTCACACGCAAATATGTCTCAAATTACATTCCTTGTTATTACTGCTTATCATTTTATTTCGTGTTTACCCAGTTCTAAAGAATGTAAATAACGAAAGCCTTACAACGCACTCAGAAGCTCACTTTAGAACAGAACAGGTCAAGTCAGGTCAGGTCACGACACCTACTTTATATGATAACACCACGATAAGGAAAATCTGGATACAGTCGTGCAGGAACATAGCAGTCAACTGTTTGATATTGCAATTGCTTAAAATTCATTTCTGTGACAAGAATGTACCAAAATTTAAGAGGGAAGGAAACATAAGGAGAGTAAAGATGTACAAATGGAGAAGGTAACAGCAAGAAAAGTGGGCATGGAAAAAGGAATGGAAAAAGAAGGGGAAACGAGAAAGGAAGGAAGAAGTTACAGTGGAAAATGTAGAGTCGAAGGACAAAGGCGAAGGAAAAACAAAGAAAGAATGATAGGAGAATATTTGTTCGTGTAAAGAAAACCAACTTGATGCATTATTTATCCTCAGTTTATTTCGTCAATCAACCTCTACATGTTTCGGGCATATTTGTAGCCCATCATCAGGAGGTACACTGTATATATACAGTGTACTTCCTGATGATGGGCTAAAAATATGCCCGAAACATGTAGAGGTTGATTGACGAAATAAATTGAGGATAAATAATGCATAAAGTTGGTTTTCATTACACGGATGTATGGAGATGCACGGTCAATAAAACATAAAATTGACAATATATGCTTAATCTCAGTACACCTTCCTTTCGTAAAATAAACCCATTCTTAAAATTATATTCTTCAATATTTGGTCCATCCGATTGTAGGACTCGCTACAGGCTACGCAATGCACACAATTGATGGTAGAAATCGAGCGTGGAACATATATCTGTTTCTTTATTGAGGTTTTAAAGATCATAAGCACAAAGCAACAGTTAATGCACTGAAAGTGCTGCTTTTCACACGGCATGACTCTCCCTGAGACAGACTTCGTGGCTTCGATAATTTATGTACAGCCTGCAACCCAAAATATGTAAATCATCAGAACATAGAACGCGTTACCACTTCTTTATTAATACAGTCTAAAGGAACTCATTAAATCTCGAAGTTTTGCTGAAGCTATGAGCCTCGTTGATCCTGGTAACCGCACGGTCTAAGGCGTGGATCTGCGGTCACTCGCTTGCTGGGATTATGGGTTCGAATCCAGCCGGTGGCATGAATGTCAGTCTTCTGTGACTGTCGCGTGTTGTCAGGTAGAGATCTTTGCGTCGGACTGATCACTATTCCAGAGGAGTCCTACCGACTGTGATATGTCTGAATGTGATCATGAAGCCTCGATAACGAGGAGGCCCTGGCCCAGTAAGGGTTGTTGCACCAAAGGGGAAAAGTAATACTGGTTGGGTAGGATACTTCTTAAATCCATCCTTACTTATTGCGGAATTTGGAACATTTGAATAGAATTCCCTTGGGTTCTATTCTTGACTTGTCGGTAGGAGAAAGATAATAAGAATAAGGTGAGGTGGAAGGAGGAAAGGGGGATGGGGTAGTGAAATCTATACGCGTCTTACCGTGCTCTATAAAAATCTGTCCAAACATTTGCTTTGCTTGGGGATTCAGATCTTCTGGTAGAACATACGAATAAAATGATTTTGGATCCTGAACCGTTTCGTTCGTAGCTTATTCTCTCTGGCCTCTCCTCTCCTCTCCTCCTCTTCTTCTACCTTGGCAATTGATATTCTCCTTGAGCAAACAAAACTTTTCTTCCGTTTGTATAAACACGGATACTATCTTTGCCACCAATATCGACTACATACCCTCACCAATTTTGGGTTAAACCGAAAGGGGCGAGTCTCAGCAAGCGAGCAGTTTACAATGAACTGCAGCCGGAATGGAAGAAGCAAGACACACGTACATAAATTTGGTAGGGAAATCTCTTGGGAAGAGATTGTTAGGAAGAGTGAGAAGGAAATGTTTGAACTCATTGATGGCTTCTTTACTTTGTGGATAAGGTACGGGCCAGTTTAGATTCCCGCATTATTTAACAGCGAAAGAAAGTAATATATAGCTAATATAAGCATATAGTCTCTACCGACTGATTATTTTTAAGGGAATTAATCAAAGATATTTTAAATATGTTCTTTCCTGCCTAGCAGAAAGGCAATATGACCCACCAAAATGTCGCCATAAACGTGCGGATAATCTCTTTTAGCCCCTTTCCTTTCTAAACGGGAAAATAATATTATGTAGAGTTATAACATAATTATGATCAGTATGTTTCCCCATTTCGAATATAGAACTAGTTAACTGAACTAACGAAATATTTATGATTATTACGCCAAGGAACGACATCCCAATGCCTCACTTTTGAGCTTACTGTTATCTGTAGTAACAACAATACAATGGACGTTGGAACGTACAGGCCGTAACATGTATATATGTTCTTTGTCGGAATGTATGCTGCCGGAACTTGGAGGAATATCAAAGCTGTTAATACAATTACTATAAGGAAGATGAAGTAAATGTATCACTGTTGTAACTATGATGATTCTGAAGGAAATATAAATAACTGATGTGGGATGATTTTTAACTTTTGTGTTAATAATGCTATGTAACGAATTACTTGGGTATATCATGAAAAATTTAGCATGGACGTGCATTACCAACGCACTTACAGTGTGTAATATATCACTTGTAAGTCAACGCTTAAACTTACCACATATTTGAGGTATACGGGACTTGCTAGGAGGTCATTAGTTCAACCAAATTAAAAAAATAACAAATATTCTAATAAATACATGGAACTAGAAATTTAAACTATAGGAAAGAATGCTTTGAATTTCTCTCAGAACGTTCTGTTGTATATTTCACAAATTCTTTTGTGAAACATGTTTTTTGCCCATTCTAATGACGTCCCCTGCTTATTGTATTGCGGAGTTTTTATTACATGACTTAGCACATGACGACGTTTATCTTTGTGTAAACCGCCAAGATGTTAGCCACATTGTTTCTTGTGGTTCAAGCAGTTCTTTTAGTAAACTAATTTTGGACAGGAATTAGACATTTCCTTCAAGATATTAACATGTTCAGCCAGGGCCACTGGTAGTCTAGGATGTGATGCGACTGCAATCCTTGAATAAGAAGCACGCAACTAAAGATGTACAGCAAAATTTCTGTCTATGGAATAATTCTGTTATAGCCACATAGCTATTAACTTCTTGGGATACACACCGTGTAGGTTAATAAATAACGACTTCTTAAATAATTTATTGTTTAAGGTTATCTGGAACATAAGTATTTTTTAAAAAAGTTTCTATGACTATTTCCTAGCCATGTTCATCTAATAACACCGGCTTCGATCGGTATGTCTTTCGCTCCTAGTAGTTTCGAATTTAGTTAATAAAAAATACTCAATTATTACACCAACCACTGCACATATATAAAATTTATATAGGTGCAGTGGTTGGTGTAATAATTGAGTAACTCGACAACATGCACGGTGTAACAATAAAAATAAAAAAAAATAAAAATACTTTTAAATCTAAGAACACAGCAGCTTTCGAACCGCCAGTCAGAACTATAAAACGTGATGGAAAAAATTACTGGTACTTTCTGTCTGCAGTTGTACACCTAAAAGCTTGGTACTTGCCAGACCCACATAGTGTATGTTCCGTTTAAGGACTCTTTAAAATTGCATAAACAACAGCAGATGAAATTACTGTTCCTTGCTTGGTGGTCCTTATAGGGTATTTGCCATAGTTCCTAATAATATTTCCTGCTTAGCGCCGAGGTCAGGATTAACTTCAAACTGACTGTGGGTGATTCAAACAATGCTTTGATAGAACTGGTAAGGGATATTTCCCTAATAGTCTTTAATACTATCAGCTTTGCAGAACCAGTTAAACCTCTGCTACACTTATAATTTTATTTGTTTAATGATGCTATCAGGTTTTTAATAACTGTCCAACAATATGCGACTTATTCAGTTTAATACATTTCTGTAGGCAGCTCTACATGTTTCGTTTGTTGACACCCATCATCAGGAGCTCGTACAGCTGTAATTACAGCTTCTGGTATTGATTAACTGCAATGAGTAAAATACACTGCTATTAATATTAATATATAATATTAATAGCAGCGTATTTTACTCATATCAGTTAATCAATACCAGAAGCTGTAATTACAGTTGTACGAGCTCCTGATAATGGGTTTCAACAAACGAAACATGTAGAGCTGTCTACAGAAATGTAATAAACTGAATAAGTCACACCTTGTTGGACAGTTATTAAATTCGATTCACAATGCACGGACCCATGTCTGTAAAAAATATGCTATCAGGTTTTCATATTTCATAATTTAAATCGCGTGAGAAAAGAAAGAATTTGTAAGAAATTTGCCATGGAGCAGTCGATGTACCCTACCGTCCGAAACTTTGCATGGACTGACTGAGGTACGTCACGGAGAACCTCATTCAGGATAGATAGTGTTCTGGCCAAGATTCGAAAAGTAGGCCTTCCGAATGCAAATCGAAATTGTTATTGCTATATTAACCTGCTCTACGATTTACTATACAAGAGATCTTACTGGGGAAACAGCAGCTTGTAAATTTTCCATCTTCAAATAAAAAAAAATCGCGGCAAACTTTAAACCAGATTCAAATTCGAGATATCATTTTTCAGTATTTTGCATCTTTAAAATTACGGTATATAAACTGTTTTTGTGTTATAAATATATTTACTTACTCACAGTTACAAATGTTATCTGCAACTGTATATGTTTTATCGACAAAACTAATAAACAAATACAAAAGAATATATATATATATGACTACTTTAACAATGCAAGCTAAAGGGCCCCTTGTCACTTGAATTTTCAAAGAGTGACAGTGTTTATTATCCCCAAGTTTGTGCTGTGACCATGTAGATCTAAAAACACTGATCTGACGCAATGAAAGAAAAATTTGAATAATTTTTACGTGTTATTTAACTCGCAATTTAAAACCCACTTCAGAAGTAAATACAGGGGTGCTGATAAGTCCTTAGCCCAAACAAGAAGGAAACAAGCTAATGTTTCTGTCAGAATGGCGTGAATTTCCTTCGGCGCCTTGCTGTGCGGGAAAAAAGAACTTAACAGCTCGCGTCTCGATGTTGAAATCGCGCCTGTCCCTGACATACTTCCGAGCTTGTTTCTTTCCTGGTCGGGGTAAGGACTTATCAGCACCCCGGTACAACACTCTGCACGATTGTCAGTAAAATTCAAGATCGGTAGATTAAGCAGCTACAAAAACGTACAGAAGAAGCACGGGCAGGATAACGAAGCAGAAAATGAAAACACACTTTTCGCAGGAGTGAATGACCAACTGCACCTGCAGTGTATAGTTAAAGTCATTTAAGCCTAAAAATGTGTAATACTTAACTTTGAAATAGGACTAGTTATGTTGTTGAAACAATTCTTATGTTTGTTCACGTTTATGCAGAGAATTTTTCCTGACCTTCCTAGTATTCTCTTGCTTTCAACAGAATAGTAGCTATACGAGCCACAGACGGGAAAGACACAAGATTCAACGAATTATAGGGGGCTATATTCGACCAAGGAGAAGGTTCTTTGCAAATAATAGAGAGTTGAATGTGGGATGTATTTAGGGGTTGGTTGGAGAGGTTGAAGGAATTGAGGAGATATTATAGGATGTGTCCTCTCCACCCCTTACCCACCCTTAACCCTCTACTGATTTCAGTGCATATTCCCTCGCTACCATTTATCCAATTATTCCAGCCTTATTCTATAACCTTATATGATAAAGGATAGTCTAATATTTGGACTAATTATTCGGTTGATTTCCCTTCTGCTCTTCTTCTCATACTCTCCCTTTTATATTTCCCTATCTCTTTCTCCAATTCACTTCTCATTTACTTCTTTCTCTCTTTCATTACGCTATCTACTCATTGTCTTGACTCAAAAGCCCATAGCAAGAATCACTGTTTAAATCCCCATGTAAAGGTTTAAAACCGTTCTAAATCCCCAAAGGAACAAGGTTGAAATAATATAAAAGACGATTTTCAGATGTTCAATAATATAATGCGTACATAGACGGCACAGTAGCGAATTATTGTCTGTGTGCAAACTTGAAAATTACCTCCCGGCTTCCTTGGCGTGTTGTCATCCAGCACTGAAGAGGAGTTCTAATCACAGGATTATTTCAGTGTACATACTGCAGCACCCCTGTATAAGTGGCAGGTTTTCTGGAACAAAACTGAGGATGAACTGTACCTTCCGAAAATATGGAAGTCGATCCTGTCATCTTGCACTGGCGGGGCGATAAATCAAAGTTGTACCTGGCTTCTCACTGTATTGACGGCGATTTCATGAGATTAAGCACCAATCTATAACCGTTACTTCCTGTTCCGAATTCACAACAGACATGAGAACTTCATTTTTGTGGGCTACTACGACGCGACTAGAAGTAATTTATTATCACTACTCGTTGTGTAATAGCGTGGAAGAGAGCGGTTCTCATCTACGTGGCGGCGGCAGCCTGCCATGACGCACACAGCGGACGTGTTTTGAGTCAAGGTATGAGGGACTGATAGCCAGATTTGTAGCTTTCATATCAGTGTAACCACCACTGATGACTTCCTCTCACCTGGTCCGTAACGCCAAAGGGTACACCCATCGAAAATTGATTACATAGTGAAGATACACTGATACATACGTCATTTAGAGCTATCCTTTATAGACACCATCCTGTTGTGTATTTCATTTAGAGCTAATAGGTTCTAAAGATTTTTTCTGTAAGTGGAATATTAAAAGTTAAAAAGATAGAAATCAGTAGATACTGAGTAAGTTACAGAAAGATTGATGGCTTCAGGTGGTAAGAGAGCGGGTTCTGAGATCTTTCAACTTAATAATTGTAATCAGAATAAGAAAGAACTGACACAACAACAGAAGGGGTAAATAGTTGTACTTGTTTAGAAGAACAGTAATACAACAGAAGGTGGTAAGTGTCTTGGCACATCGCTCTTATCAACTACAGAAAATTTTCATCCAGCATTTTTTGCGAAGTGTAACTCTATTTGTAGACGAACTTATTTGGATCGTCAGCGCAGGCACGGCACGGCGTAAACCACCAACTACCGGTGGATATGTTGTGCTTTCGTCAAATACACGGGACACTGTGATGTTAAAACGTGGCAGAATATCAGTTGCTTATAGACTTCAAACAAGACAGTCAATGTAACTATAACTTAATATTCTAGCGCGTTCGTGCAACCATTGTTGTAGTGGAAAAGCAATAAGTAGTACAAATGTGTGTATGTGTGTGTGTTTATGTGTGTGCGTGTGTATGTGCGTGTATGTGTGTGCATGTGTGTGTGCATATGTGTGTGTATGTATATGTGTGTGTATATATGTGTGTGTATGTGTGTGTGTATATGTGTGTATCTGTACGTGTGTGTGTATATGTGTGTGTGTATGTGTGTGTGTATGTGTGTGTATTTTTGTGTATATGTTTGTGTATGTGTGTGTATTTATGTGTATATGTGTATGTGTGTGTATGTATATGTGTGTGTATGTGTGTGTCTATATATATGTGTGTGTATATGTGTGTGTATGTGTGTGTCTATATATATGTGTGTGTATATGTGTGTGTATGTGTGTTTATGTATATGTGTGTATATGTGTGTGTATGTGTGTGTATGTGTACGTGTGTGTATATGTGTGTGTATGTGCGTATATATATATATATATGTGTGTGTGTGTGTGTGTGTGTATATGTGTGTGTGTGTATTTATGTGTATGTGTATATATATGTGTGTGTTTTA
>Ga0123352_10003603_pt1 | contig 22475 bp, 18 predicted proteins | sample TergutLab28metaG_FD_89700 | JGI IMG/M metagenome (GOLD analysis project Ga0123352, IMG submission 89700) | Labiotermes labralis P1 segment gut microbial communities from Petit-Saut dam, French Guiana - Lab288 P1 | ecosystem: Host-associated > Arthropoda: Insects > Digestive system > Gut ...
GACCCGTTGCGCTGACCACGTGACACCCCTCTATCCGCAAAAGTTGGCACTAACTTCGCCGACCGGCGGCGGCCGCTCTGTCGGTATAGTTCGCGTGCGGACTATGGCCACGGAGTTTAGTTTTAGTTTAGTTGGAGAAATACACTAGGAAGCCGCGGAATGGACTGAACTATGTCGGGTTGTGGTAGATCCGACGTCTTGTGAATGTGTTTATAAAGGTTCGGGCTCACAAATGACGGTGGGATTCTGACTAGCTGAGAAACTTTCAACTTCTCAAGAAGAGCCAAACTGATTGAAGATAGATGGTTTTCGTTAAAAATTTACGATTCGTCATATAGAGAAGTTTCAAAATTGCCACCATTTTCCTCCTAGTGCGTTATGTTTTTGTTACATAGTTCCTCCATAGTTCCTCGTAGTCTATGTATTGTAATATTAATAAAATGAAGTTTATGATGGAGGTGGGGGAGATATAAATGCGGGAAGTTCTTGTTGTTATGACTTCAGGAACATGTAGCAACTTTCTGAAATCCTTAGTATTAAATATGTAAAATATTTGTATTCTGTTTCGAGGTGAAAGGGGTTATTTTGAGGAAAGGACATGATTTGGAAATGCGTAACAACGGTGACAAGAAATATTTTATCTCGTTGGGCTGAGGTAGGCTTGAGATGGACATTGATGATGTTAGTATATTACGAACAGCTGTGTTATCTACGAACACCACAAAACGTAGCTAGATTTGTGAAATCTAGGAGGTTTCCTGGGGCCGAACGTGAACATGGACAGTACGTAAACTGTGGCGGGAAATGTGTTTGGAAAGGGAGAAGGATGTTGGAGGTAGCATTAAAATTAACATTTCACGAATGAATAATATTAAGATTAAAATGAACCTTGGGGAAGCAGATTGTCTGGCGAGAGGTGGCTGGATCTGAGTCTGAAACAACATTAACCGCCTTAATGTTTGTACCGTGCATCAATGACGATTAAAACACTTTATTATCCAACAGATGCACAAAATGCATAATTTGTAGATACAGTTAGAATTATTATAAAATATTTAAAACATTTAAAATTGCTACAGCATGTTTCGGATCACAAAGGATTCATCATCAGGGAGCTCTATACAGTACTTGGCTAAAATTACAGTAATGGTTCTATCGTGTCCGTTGACATGGACAAGGTCGGTGTTATGGCAGCATATTTGCCCGTGGTGCGTGTGTGTACTGCACAGTCTAGAGAGAGTGCCCCTCTAGACTGTGCAGTATATACACGCATGTACGTACATACATGTACTGCACAGTCTAGAGAGGCACTCTGTGCCTCTCTAGACTGTGCAGTACCCACACGCACCACGGGCAAATATGCTGCCATAACACGGACTACGTCCATATCAACGGACACGATAGAACCATTACTGTAATTTTAGCCAAGCACTGTATAGAGCTCCCTGATGATGGATCCTTTGTGATCCGAAACACGCTGGAGCAATTTTAAATATTTTCAATATTTTATAATAATTCTAATTGTGTCTACGAATTATATATTTGTGCATCTGTTGGATAATAAAATGTTTTAACATTAGCCGCATTCATCCGATCTCATGAATCCATAACGTATGGACTAAAACATTTATAACATTTACAGAGACCAATTAGTGTTTTATCCATTTATTCATCAGTTCTTTATTGAATTAACAAAAATCGGCCACTTCACACAGAATGTTGCGAAGTGCAGTGGTGGATTATGCAATTTAAAGTGACGAGAGCTTTTGGTGATTATTTACCATTGCTGTGTTGAAGTCACTAGAGTGGTTAGGGTTACACACGTGTGGAACGGTGGGTTCCTTAGCGTTTCTTTGTAGACAGTAGATTTAAGAGCAGGCGCGAGTTTCATTATTGACAAAAACTTTACTTAATGATTGATTTAAATACCCCGTAATCAGTTGTCTTCAATGGTCCGCTCGAAGAACACACATTCAGTTGTTACACAGAAACAAATGTCCAAAAAAAAGAAGAACTTCTTATAAAAGCCTATGAACTGCATATTCGTTTAAAATGTTCCATTTATGTGTGGTTACTACGCTACCTGAAAACCTCTTTTACAATTTTGTGCGGTCCTCGAAATGAAAATTTTAATTAAGTTCCTTAATTCTTGCTCCAGTTTGGCGTAAGGCATCTTCAAATATAATTTTTCCTTTTCTTCTTTTCGTGTGGGAAGCTTCGATGTCATGTGGTCATTTGTTACAGGATGAGAAAGAGACCATCAGGCGGTATTTGTACCTGATAACTCTATTTTCATCAGTTAGGTTCTATATTAAAATGTTGTACTGAAGTAATTGTTAATTTCTAGATTAGCGTCACTGCAAGGGAATTTTAAGTACTAATATTAAACAAACACGGAATAAACACACAGATTATTTGTTTATATAAACTTCAAAGCAACTGCAAACATAGGCAACACTTTTAAAATTCAGGAGAGTGCCCGCTGTCAGTGTCCAGTTATATTAGTGTCGTGTGTTTAGATTCAATCCACGTAATTTACTTACACAACACACCAATTAATTTGTTTTTTTAGCAACAGAGTGTACTTGTAATAAATGATCTGTTAATTTATTTCGTGCAGCAAGAACGTTTTCCTCTATATTAGTATTTCATAACATGTTTAATTCAGATTAACCTCCATTTTCTGTGGTATTCTTTTCAATTGAAATATTTACACCTGTAATGTGTGGTCCAAACTAGAACACTAAATTTATTAATGGCCCTCGCTTGTGCGTAGACGTACCTGAATATGGCTAAAGGAATTACACAATTAATAATGGTTGTATAATTAAGTTTAGTTTTCATATACAAAATTTCTGACTGAAAAGTGTCTGAAATAACCCCAAATTTCCTCTCCTTCGCCATGTCAGTAACTGTTAACCTACCACAAATTTTGATATAGAACTTATAGATACATTTGTGATTTACTTTACGTAAAAATTTCTCATTTCTAACTGGAATGTTACTGTAGTTGTTACTATGAAACTCGAATCTCGTAAAAGTTTACGAAAAGCAGCAATGTTAATACCTGGGCAGAGAACATGACGGTTCTCGAAAATAGACTCCAACGAAGATGTTTAGGAGCTTATATGAAATGGAATTACTGAAATACACAGAACAAAGTTTCAAATAATCGCCAGGTTAATAATGACCGTTTAATTTTTCAAAATTGCGACTGGCAGAGCTTTTTGAGTGCGCGTGCCAAAATTGTCTATAACTTTCGAAGAAATTCTTTTATGTGCACACGGGGATTTTGAAGTGCAAAATAAGGTCTTGGACCCTTCCATAGTTATTATTAATTATTGAATTATTATTATTATTAATGCATATTACATTTTTTTTCTGTGGCGCTGCGGCCCAACACGGGCCATGACCTCCTCATTCTTGAGGTTTCTAGATCACACACAACGACGCATCACAGTCGGTAGGACTCCCCTGGACGAGTTATCAGTTCGTCGCAGAGACCTCTACCTGACAACATACAACACCTCCCGGTGGGATTCGAACCCACGATCTCAGCAGGCGAGCGGCCGCAGGCCTACGCCTTAGACCGCGCGGCTACTGGGAACGGCTGCACATTATAATTATATTGTATAATTAATGCATAGTTTAATTATTGTTTTATGTTTCTAACTAAGGCCTCCTCTAGGAATACGATAGGATTAGAACGTGGAAATAACTGGGGATGCTACTACTTCCTGTTTGGAAACAAGTTTGTAAAACTTTTTGTCACGTATTCACCCAGTCACCGCCACGCCGGCGCCGCGGTGATAAATATCTAGTCAACATTTCGAACCGCTCCCGATTTGTGTACAAGTGTTTTAGTCGCACTGTTATTCGGCTGCAACGGTAATTCTTGTACAGCCTGTAGGCAGTCAGCTGTGTGTGTACATTCACATATTCTTCACCATTTAGAGATGCTGGCCGGAAAAAAGGAATACAAAAATGGGGACAGCAGTGAATGCCGCGTGTCAAGGAAATCTTCCCGCGTGCTGTAGGTTCGCCGACCCTGGCCTAGTGTGTTGTTTAAAGAACATACGCCTATTGGTTCAAAAGTTATTACCGGTGGCCTGATTTTACGTAGAGGTGGAGCAAAATAAAAATATTATCCTAATAGAGTGAAGTTAAATTCGCTGTTTACTTACCGCAGTCTTCGAATGCGACAGCTCTGGCGCGTGCGCACCAGAGCAAGAAGAGCAGGACCGTTGAACGGAGCATCCTCTTCGGTAGACTGTTGTAACCTCTGTACTATAGAATTCTGCCTGACATTCAGGTAATTATATGAACCTGCACAAGATAACATCTATCAGGTCACGCAATTATTTATTGGAATTGTAGACAAGTATTGCAGATCATGTTGTTCAAGTGTCTACGTGAAAAACGAAATGTTATTCACATGACTGACGTGGATTTCCCATGATAAAAACAGAAATGTGTTAAATAAGAGGCCTTGAGCGCCAGACCTTTATCTGAAGGCTAAAGCAGATAACAGCGTAATAATAGTAATACAACGTTTTGGAAAGAACAGGACACTGGCCTCTGCGGTTAAGGGATATACAAGATCTCATCCCACAAACAAAGTAATTGACTTACTGACTTACCTACTTACTTTCATACTTACTTACAGACGTACTGGCTGACTGATGGACTGAAATACAAAGAAACGAACGAACGAACGAACAAACAAACAAACAAACAAACAAACAAACAAACAAACAAACAAACTAACTAACTAACTAACTAACCATCTTACAAATTAACTAATTAAGCAAGCAACCAACCAATTAGCCCACCAACTAACTAACTAATTAACCATCCAACCAAGCAACCAACTAACCAATAAACTAACCAACTAACTAACTAACTAGGTATCTAGGTAATCAACCGATCTACTAAATAACTCCTAGAGTCAGAGTCTTTCATGAGACGCTATGATGTTTTTGGTCGAGAAATTCCCGCATTGTATGGAACTCGAAGCTTCTTTGCGGCTTCATTTGTCCCTGTGTCGGGCAAGACGAATTACTTCCCTTCCTCCTTCCCAAATAGCCGTCCTGAGAACTCAGTCCGTAGTATGATTTTTATTCCGTACTAAGAATATGTACAAATATAATTTTAAAATCATGCTGTGATTCTGATTGTCCTAATTATAGATGTATTGAATCCACTTCAGTAAGTGTGTGCTCCCTGTCAACTTAGTTTTTTAGGCGCGTTCACAAAATTGCGAAAAGCGACTGTTAGCTTCCTCATGTCTGTCGTTTGTGCGTCCGCCCGCATGCGAACAACTTGGTTCCCACTAGACGGAATTTCATGCAAATTTGATGTTTGAGCATTTTTCGAAAATCTGTTGAGAAAATTCACGTTCCTTTAAAATAGGACAAGAATAACGGGTACTTTATATGAAGACGTATTTATATCTCGATAGTCTTCTTAGAGGGAGAAATATTTCACACAGATGTAGATAAAATCGGATTAAACGTTTGGTAATCAATAAACTTTGTTACGAAATTCGTACCGTTTATGAGGTAATGTGGAAAAGTATGGCAGAATCAGACAGGTCACAGATGATAATACAACACGGCGCATGCGCCTTTCATGCTGCGTACCTAAGGCTGCAAACATATAGTCAGAATACATAATACTTATTGCTTTTTCGCTGAAATAACGGTGATGCTAACGCCCATAGATATTACTTCGTATGTAAATTGTCTGTCTTGTTACGCATTACTGAGGATTTTGGTTGCTACAGGATTTAATTACACTGAAACTGTACAGGTTACATAAAAAGATAAAAGGTTTCCCGTTACAGGCCCGGTGTGACCCAGAGGGTGGGTAGAGGTATAGCTCTACTCTTCCATGACCGCGGCACTAGAAGTGGGTGAGTGGTCAGCAGCATGGCCCGGCCGCACTTTACCCTCGGGAAAGACCCGGTACCCATTTTACAGGAGGCTGGGTGGACCCCAGGGCCGGTCTGGACGGGCGGGAAGCCTCTTCCCCACCGGGATTCGATCCCGGACAGTCCAGCCCGTAGTCAGTCGCTATACCGACTGGGCTACCCGGCCCACGTACAGGTTAAAGAGTTCGACTCAGTATTTCATGCCAACTTTCGACCTTATATACAAGTGTATATAGATTTATTAATGTTTGTGGGTGTCTGTAGGTGAAAAGTCTTGAGATCTCTACTTATTTCTACAAGAAAGCCTTGAATTCTATCGGAGCAGACGCGTGTGTACCGTTGCTTCATTCGTCTGCACATGACACGCGACATTCATACTGATGGTTTTGCGATTCGATGAAGCACATGGAATTATTGCGATTTTTTTACATAAAATGTAATTGGTATCCGAAATTTCCTTCATTGGACACACTAAATCGCGAATAATTATGAAATTACTCAAAACACCGGGATACAACTTCGAGAAGGACTGTCTGTCTGTTCGAATATATAAAATTTTATAATAATGTTTTTAACTTTAACTAACGGCTTTTACGTTGCGGATTGTGTGAAATATGACATAAAATTTTTACAATAACTTTTTGTTATTTATTAGCCTACGAGTACATAGAAGTGAAGATAATATAAAATACTGTGACTGTACTAATATCACGTAAAAAGGTAACTCTGTCCCATTACAGGGCCGAGGTGCCCAGAGAGTTCCAGGAAATTAAGGTTCCCAGATTACGTGACAATGGCCCAGAATGGTGGTAAGGTCAGCCTTACGCACCGGCCGTTTTTACCCCAGAAAATGTTCCTGATACACATTTCTGTTAGAGGCTGAGTCGACCCCAGGGCCACAGTGCGTTCGGAAGGATTATGTCAGTGAAAAATTTCAATGACACCATCTGGAATCGAACCAGCGACCTTCCGATTTGTAGCGCAGCACCTTAACCACTGTGCTACCGCAGTCCCCGTACTAATATCATGTTATAGGTAAATATCACCTCAGATTTTAACGTACTCCTAATAGCCATGATGTGTGATAGATTTGGCGTCTCAAGACTGTCCACCTACAGACTTTCGAATAATGAATTCCTCTCTGTGTATTCGTACATAAAGCCCGATGACGGCCTGACGTGTTAAGCAGAAAGGTTTAGCCCGTGCACTTTTGTTGTAAGTAACAAATGTTGCGTCAACTGAAATACCACGCACAAGATTACATCCGGATCTCTCTTCGTAAGAATATGATTGAAAGAATGCAAACCACGTTTTATATCGTATGGTGTTCAGAGTACGGGAGGAATACGCCAAGCTTAAGTGATATGCCTGTGTTATGGCAATCGAATTCTGGCAAGCATATAAGATAGCCATAACGAAAATGCGCAGTTTACTAGGCGGTACGCCTGTTTATATCGCAACATTCCATAGCGAGAATGTTGGGCAGAACTTAACAGCAGTGCAAGTTTACATCTGTTAGTGTCACAGACCCCCAGGTTAAGATGTTTTGATGGAACTAAATTAAACTGGACAGGTGCAACTTTGGCACAAAGGAGGTGCGACAGAGCTGAGCAATGTGCAGTGACTTTGCAGAGAGAGGGTTTGACGTAACTAAACACGAATGGAAATGTTCCCTCCCTACCTAGTATTTATTACTAATATAGTATTTGGGTTTGACGTTCAAATTTGACGTTCATAGGGCCGTGTATCATAATATTATTTCTATAGTAAAACCAATTAAATGCACCAATGTATCAAATTTATTTTATTTTGGAATGACACTCTACATGTTTCGGACGGTCTTGCCGTCCATCATCAGGAGTTCAAGACTGTGCCTACAGCAACAGGCATTTGTCAAACAGATACTGCTGTCTGCTTAGTATTGATAGCATCTAGCATCTAGTTGGTTGTACTATGGAAATAATAGTATTTGGGATTAGTTTCTAAAAGTAGTTGTTTTTTTTTCAGTGGTTTAATTTTATTAATATTATATCGCAGAACGAACGCGCCTGTTTTATCGTGCTGAGAACATCAAGAACTGCAATGTTAGAACCACACAGTGTTTGGATACTTTAAATCGCCCAGTGTTTAAAAGTACCGATTTAGAAGAAACGATTCGGAAAATTGATAAAAATAAATGCGGAAGTGTAGAATATTGGGAATGCGTTTAGTCAGTTTAGCCTATTACTTAGAGCTATTCAGAATCTCATCACAGAAATGTGACATTAAAAACTTCTGCAGTTTGCCTATCTATTTGATTTACGTGTTTCACCTTTTTATCTCAATACACTGCGATTTACTCCTAAACATGATTGTAACCAGTTTGATTGTGTAACAGACACAGTTTATTTGGTGTCAGGAAGGAAACTGATTTTTACATACTGAGTAGACGAAATTCCTTCGCCAAAGTGTTAAAGTGTTCATGAACGTTCCCTTTTGTTTTTCTTGTGCATGAAACAAGACCTTCGACGAGGAACTTAATGACATTTACTTGCGGTATACATCCAGAATTTCAGACATTAGAAGTTAACTTGCTCGTCTACAGTATACTCCATAGCTCTGAAGGATCAGAACTTACACTTTTCAAATCCTACATTATGTGCACAGTCTCAGTCCAACAAGAATAACATTGTTAAAATAAAAGGATTTATGCAAAAACAAATGGTGCCTAATATTCTCCAGATGCTTAAATGCAGTTTAATGGTCTGTCCTGATTCTGTGCTTAATTTTTTCTTTGTAAATATATCACATATAACCTCGTAAATTCGCACCGTGCTCGCTGTTATACTGGAAGTTTCATAATGTTCTCCGTGATTACAAACATTTATAACAAGAAAACTAAATGACTTACCTCAATGGAATTGTTCACAGCCACAGGAAAAAAGAAAACTTTTTTTTTGACAACTAGAGATGTTCGATGTGTGCACCACGGGTGACACGGCACACATCGATCCGATATTCAAGTTCTTGCCACACGCGCGTCAACATGGATGCATCGATATTCTTCACTGCTGCAATGATCGGTGGCTTTAGGTCAGCGAGGTCTTGTAGGCGGGTACTTTTGCGTAATTTGCACGAAATGCACGTTGCACAGTAACCACAGACTTACTCGTGTGATATTCCAACATACAAAACGACTTCTCTCCCGGAGCGACCATTTTCTCACTACATACACTCGCATCGCCTAGCGGCAGAAATGTGAACTACGATTAAAAAAACTTACTGGGGAAAATTTTTTTGAGTTCCTTCTATCTGTAGAGGTTTCGTAAATACCTGTCCTACGGTTTTCCTGTAATAAATTTTTGTAATCCCATAGTACATTATGAAATGCCCTGTATAAGAAATACTCGTATTTTATGAAGAATTTGTGGTTACAGAATTTCAAGTGATGAATTTTCAGTGGTCATTTATTTATCGCCATATTACTGAATGTCATCTGTAGATGGTAAATGACAGCCTTCTTCTACGTTCTCCAGAAGTGCCCGTTCAAAGACGTTGCTTGTCTTTCTATGACTGTCTGTACGAAGTGATGTAAATTCAATCTACGGTATCTGGGAACAGGTGCATGAACATGATGTTATCACCGTTTTCCTCTATAAGGTAAAGAAAATAAGCCGAAAAGAAAGTGAATTGAAATTAATACTAGTGTATTGGATGACTGAGAGAAGACACAAAGAAGAAGACAACATTTGTGGTGGGGTGGAGTAGGGGGGAAATTCCTGTCCTTTGCCAGAATGTCCTGTGACGGGGATATGGGCCTATTCACTATGTCTCTATCAAATAGCTGTTGTAGTCACCACACACAGCTCACGTATCAAGTTATTTCACTTTGCATTAACTGCCTCTAGCATTATTGTTAGAAGGCATTACGCGCTGTCCCCACCATTTGGATAGCCGTGACACGTTTCAGACGGCTTCTTACTGCTAGACCCGGCGTCAGTCGCAGGTGAGGCTGCAGTCCCGCTTATCCGGTAATCTCTGTTCCACCAATGCTGATTAAAATAATGGCAACATGTGAGGTGTGCGATGCATCAAATGAACCAGCAGTATGGTGTCGCATCTCTGATTTGGCGCCTGTCTGCAACCAAGAGTAATGAAACTTCAATTTTAACTTAGTTTTTCACACGATAGTGTTTTAGATTTGGACATAGGTTTTTGAATTGATACCGACGTTTCAGAGAGAAATACTGCCTCCTTATTCAGAATCATACAATCTAAATTTGCAAGGTAGATAGTGGATTGTTGTCGCTCATATGGAGAACAAGACAAAATTTTGAAAATCTTGGACGGCCCTTAATGAATGTATACGAACATTTGTACACTTATGAATATGGGAAACAGGGACATATTGATGTTCGGACGGAATAAAATTTGTTGTGATATTCTCTTATACGTACTGATAAACCACCGTAACAAATATTACCGACGAACCTCGCACTCTAGCTAGATACATATGAGAGCGAATACAAGAGTCCAACAGTATTTGTCGTCAGTCAACATACAGCCAATGCGCAGTCCTGCCATCTAAGATGTTCCGGTTGTAATAAATGCATAAACCTCTTAATAAAGGTATGGGTAAAATTCACCCTAGAACAGGCCACGAAGGTCCAGAGGGGGAGTAGAAATATAGCTTTACTCTTTCTTTAACGTAGGCACTAGGTGGAGTGGGTGGTCAACACCACGCCCCGGCCGCCTTACCACCGGTAAAGACACGTTATCTATTGTATAGGAGGCTGGGTGGGCCCAAGGGCCGGTCTGGACGGGTGCGGGAAATCTTACCCCCAACGGGATTCGATCCCCGGACCGTCCAGCCCGTAGCGAGTCGCTATACCGACTGCGCTGTCCCGGCCCCCAAACTTCTTAGTAAAAGGTAAAGGTAAAGTGTTCCCGTTACAGGCCCGGTGTGGCTCAGAGGGTGGGTAGAGGTATAGCTCTACTCTTCCATGACCGCGGCACTAGAAGGGGTTGAGTGGTCAGCAGCACGCCTCGGCCGCATTTTACCCTCGGGAAAGACCCGGTACCCATTTTACAGGAGGTTGGGTGGGCCCCAGGGCCGGTCTGCACGGGCGGAAAATCTCGTCCCCAACGGGATTCGATCCCGGATCGTCCAGCCAGTAGTCAGTCGCTATACCGACTGAGCTACCCGGTCCACACAAACCTCTTAGTGGTGAATATAAGTTATAACAACACCTCAAACTTGAGAGGAACATTGAAGGTGTTAACTACGATGACATCTTGTTGGGATCACAAATACACCAACATAGACAGCAACTTGCCATAAATTACAAGCGACAGCGCATCAGTAGAGATTAAAGTGGAAGTGTGTACATTAACAGCGGTAATATCATGTTCAGATAGTAAGTACAACATCAACTGGACAGCAATTTGCATAACTAAAAAAAATTAATCTGCCCAACAGATTTTAATAAAAATCTCCAACCTCAAATTTCACGTCAATACGTCCAGCCGGATCCGGGACGATACTTGCGGACAGTGACTGCTGGACAGACATGACGAAGCTAAAAGGCACTTATAATGACTTTGCGAACACGCCTAAAGCAAGGCGAAATTGCATCAATGAGGGTTATTATTTTGTAAACAGATTGTGATAAAGCCACAGTTGTGCTCATGCACGCACACCAGCACTGACACTGTACGAACAAAAATGCATGAAGTAAACGGAAAATAAATATATTATATTAGGGAGACATTAACTTCCTAAAATCTTCAGTTATTGACTTTATACTTACCACAAAATAATTCGAATTTAATCATTAATACTGTTAATATTGACAGGTAAAAGCAGTCCCATTACAGGCCTGGACAGGCCCAGAGGGTTCCAGGAAGTTAAGGTTCCCAGATTATGTGACAACAGCACAGGATGGTGGTAGGTTGTCAGCCTTACGCACCGGCCGCCTTTACCCCCAGGAAATACTCCTGGTACTCATTTATGTTAGAGGCTGAGTCGACCCCAGCGTCATAGTGCGATCGGAAGGATTTTATATAAATAAAAAAAATCCACTGACACCAGCTGGGATCGAACCAGCGAATTTTCGATTTGTAGCACAGCACCTTAATAACATTGGGAGGAAATCTTGTAATAATTACACGGCGCCATTTATGATGGTACTACAGAGCCCAAACGTGTATGTCGCAATATGTGGCACTTGAGATAAAAGGCTTAAGGTGGTTTTTTGTTTCTGCTGTATGTGATTGATGTGAATTATCACGAAATGTTGCAATACAAGATTTAGGATAAGTGTTTAGAGTTTAGGTTGACGTTCTGCTCTCTGGACCTCAGCAGAAAGGAAAGGGAGCTAAGTACTTCTTACTGTCTTGAAAATACGGGCTATGGAGGTAGATCTGTTGTGATGTTACCTTGCCGTAGGGTAACGGTACTGGTTTTCAGGCCGTTACCGAAAATAAAACGAAGGCGTTATGTACACAACACAAAGCCTCAAAACCTAATCACATTGTTGTCCTTTGGTGTTGTCGCATAGTCGCGAAAGGGGCCTATTAGCTTCACGTCTTTTCGTCTATCTGCCTCTGCATCTGTCCTCATGTATCAGTGCGGCTCCTATTGGACGGATTTGTGTGAAATTTGGTATTGGTAACTTCTGTGAAGATCTGTCAAGAAAATGCAACTTTGGTTAAAAAACGGACAAAACTCTTGGGCACTTTACATGAAGACCGAAGTTTATTTCACTTTTGCCGGCGACATAAATTCGCCACGAAGACACTTTTGTGTAACTATTGTTTATTTTTTGTTTTGTTGACAGGGACATTAGCTCAACAATACACAGGGAGCGGGTTGTTGCTTTTCCACTGCAACAATGGTTACTCGAAAGCGCCACAATTGTTACATTATACATACATTGCTTATTATATTGAGTTCTTTTGAACACGCTTTAGTAAAACTTACGTACCTTCAAGTGCTCATCAACCCAAAATTCGAAGACTGCACTCTATGTGATGCTCTTACACTCCACACCTCATCGCTAAATAGGTAATTCGGCAGCGATTATATTTTGTTTTTATTGCGGTCAGCGAATTTATAAGTAACATATTTGAGAGGTGTTTAATGAAATGATGCCTGCACAGAATTTGTTTGCCATAGACCTAATACTGATGTTAAGACAAAGTGAGAGAAAAGTGATCTTACTGATGTGAAATGAATCAAATAGCTTTTTAATTAGTTGCGGGGTTCCTGTTAGAACGTTTCGGGTTCATTTTCCAATGGTAGTGTAAAAATGAAACGGAATTCTAGGTGAATGTAACAGGCGAACTGGTACATTTTATAGAAAAGAAACAAATAATTATTTAAAATGCGTTGCTAATTAGTTGAAGCTAGAAATTCCTCGCTTTTAATGAATCGAGATGCTCAATATCATGTTCAAGACGACACGCCATTGGAATTAATCTTTCTCTAGCTTCGTCACATTCTCACTTTTTATTCTGTATCGATGTTTCACCGATAATATATTTCAGTATTATCCTTCCATCTGCGTTTGCGCATTCCAATTGCCTTTTGTCCTTGGCTTTTTCCGGTTATCCTTCCCAATCTAAATTTCCTTTTGTGGCTGTCTGCCTCATCCACCTAATCCTTCACTTAAACACATTTTTAATAATTACTGAAAAGTTTAAAATATTTGAGCCTTTATTACGTCATTTTTAAATCTTCCACTTACTTCGTATTTGTTAGGTCTCGATATTGTGTTCCATACTTTTTATCTAGGGCCTTTTAATCTAAGAGTTTTGTATATGGAGAAGGAAGACCAGGTTTCACAAACCTGTCTGAAAGAGGTAATGGGGAGATCAAGAGAAACATGTAGTCCTCGAATCAGAATACATAAAAGCTTGCTGGATTACCAAGCTTTTTTTATCATCTTGTATAACTGACCTGTGGAACGCATAATTCCGTGAACGTACGCAGATAACGAAGTCGTATTTGTCTGGTGGACTTAAAGAGCTCAGTGTCTGATTACAGCGCATCACTAGTAAACACTGAATAACCCCTTTTTCCAACGAAAAGTGACAGAACAAGACCCTGAAAGAAATTGTAATGCCATTGTAACTGAGATGAAGTACACAAGTCGTGTACAGAATTTCAAGGGAGAAATCACTTGGACGGTGGTAACCTTGAATAAAACTGAGAAAGATGTGGGGGATGGTTCTGTGTTAAGTCGAATCTTTTGGAAAGAGGTTTCCAGAACGTGGGGAGATGTAATTGGTTTGACATTCTGTCAGACAGTAACCTTTGGTATTTGCGGAGCTGAACCTTCTGAATAATACCACCAACATTCACAAGGACTTTTTCCATTGTCACAAATTTTCAAAACAAGCACTTCGTTTCGGAAGCTGCTTCCGTCCTCAGGTGACACCACTCAGGACGGAAGCAGGTACAGTAGCACCAGAAACGCAATGTTTATTTTGAATATTTGTGACAATGGAAGACGTCCTTGTGAATGTAGGTGATATTACTCATGCAAAACCGTTGTCAAATTGTCTATGTTGCAGTCGAACTTCTCGGGTCTAACAATCGAATGCATAGGTATTTCGTTGCTTATCCTATTTGTTGCCTGATTAAATTCCAGTATGATGAATACCACTTAAAATCATCACCTCCTTAATTCCCGCAGCGGACTATTAAAATGCTAGACACTAACGGAATAATAAACTATACATTTGTGGATCTGCGCCTAGCACAGATTGCACATATTTCTGCTGTCAGGTTCAAAATTTACGTGGACATTTCCTGACCAATAAGGAGTAAAGTCAGACGTACTTGTTGGTTCACTACCACCTGGTGGGCGTGGTGAGATGTCAAGGTAATATGGGGAGAACAAATTTTTTAAGTGTGTTATTTAACGACGCCGTCAACAATTGAGATCATACAGCGTCGGTGATAGATGAAAGAATGAGCATGGAGAAGGGTGGAGTGAAACTAACAGGTCAAATTTGAAGTATTCAGAGAGAAACATGTACCATTGCCGCTTTGTCCACCACCAATACCACACGGACTCGCCTAGATTTGAACCCGGACCTTCTAGACGGCATGTTATTCCAAACTGCCCGACGTCACATGCCAGAATATAATAATCATCGTACAACATGTGCTCTCCTAGCCATATTTCTGTGACTAATCTTACTAACAGTATCGGAATTAAGAAACATATTTTATAAAATAATTATTGTATGGTAAAAATTTGAATTATCAAGTTATTCCAAACCTGAAATCACCGATTCCAGCAGTTCGCCATCCCCACTGCAGCAGTGTGCGACCCACAGCGCTTGTGTCTCACTTTCAAGTTCTCTGTCACGTTAAAGCATTTTCAGCCCGGAATAGACTTACATGCCGTTCGATATAAAGGTGAAGCTGTATCAGTGTTTATTTCTTGAGGGCATAAGTGGAGGTAAAGATCCACTTATTTTTAATTCGGCAGTAGATGAAGACTGGTGCCGTCTGGAATGCGGGCGAGGTAGGTGCACCCATCCATCCATCCATAGCGCTTCAGCCCTTTCAGCGCCCTGGCCTTCCTCAGAAGACGTCTCCATTCTTCTCTGTCTTCTGCTCTTCTCTTTCATCCTCGTATTTATATGATCTGTAATGTGTCTCTCTGGATGGCGTCTTCCCATCTTGTTTTAATTGTGAGAGCAAGGTTAGCAGTGTTCCATTTTTTAACAGTTGTGGGACGTTCCATGTACCAAAAGTCAAATCCCTTTTCTTATAGCCAGATCGTTTGTTCTTTATCAGTCCTTTCTGAGGAATCTCTGAGGTTTTCTCAGTATCAACTTTTTTGCTGGGTAAGATAATCAGCCACAGGTGAGGTAGTCAGCCCCACGCCCAACCCCCAACCTGGAGGACCAGAGTATCCGTTTTTGTCTGGGTCATTACTCTCTACTTGTCCAGCATGGAAGGCCCTACCAGTAACTATGCTACTGCCAGCATAGCTCTCAGGATCCTTTGACCACACAAGCTCCACCACTACTTCAAAGTAAGGATACCTTCTATGCGACAGACAGACACATGACGAAGTTAGTTATAACACCGTATACCTGCTACATGTTTCGGCCACTCTGTGGCCACCTTCAGGAAGGTGCATTACAAAGGATAGGTAGTCGTAACTAATTGCTCAATCCAAGGAAATGAATCACTTCAAGTATGCCAATGACCTTTTCGTATTCAGAACTGTACAAACCTTACGCAAGATGTTGATAGCCCATAGTATGGACTCGATCTACAAGTGACAACACATACCTAAAATTAGAAACTTGCGTCTTTGCTGCGAGGGTGACTGGTATGTTGATCCAGTGTTCAAGGTAAGCTCTGCTGCTACACAAGTGGTCTGTTCACTTGAAGTTGTACTTCTAAGTGCTCGTGGATAAGGTGAGATCCCTGAATGCAATATTAGGTGTTCCACTTGCTGGTGACTTTCTTTATTCTGGAGTGTATACACTGTATTTTGGAGTACTATGTGTCATTGGTTTAGTTACATACATAATATACTTGGGGTACGCGGTGGCGCAGTTCGTTGACGCACTGCGTTACAAACCGGAAGGTCGCGGGTTCGATTCCAGATGATGTCATTGGAATTTTCATTGACATAATCCTTTTGATCGCACTATGGCCCTGGGGTTGAGTCAGCCTCTAACAGAAACGAGGACCAGGAATATTTCCTGGGGATAAAGGCGGCTGGTGCGTAGGGCTGACAACCTTACCACCTACAAGTGCCGATTGTCTTGAAATATGGGAGCTTCAACTTCCTGGAACCCTCTGGGCCTGTCCAGGCCTTGAATGGGATGTATTTACCTTTACCGTTACATAATTTACTTATTAGTGACGTGGTTTCTATAAATGTAAAGATAGAACGTTAAATGATGATTCATTAGTGCAGGTTAATGGGCGGTTTAACTGGAAGAATTATTGGTTACAGATAATAAGATGATATGATTCAGTGTTTTCCTCGTGGAGTGCAGTTCTTGTTACACGATTCGTGGAACTGCTTATCGTTTAACTCTCAGTTGTCACAGTGCAGAGTCCTCTCCGTGTAAAACTGTTTATTTTTGCGTTTATTTTTCCATTTATGCTTTACATTTGCTAATTACTTACCTAAGTTCTTTTTTGTGCAACAATTTTCAATATGCTAATTCCTCATTTATTCAAGCCATTTTTAAAACAATATTCCTTTCTCATCTTTCTCATTTCTGGACAACTCAGCACCTGGGTTTAGCATTTTATTTTCGTAATCATAGATGGCAGTTCTCTTATCTGTTTCTCTTAATATACAAATTCCTGCGTTCAACCAAACCATCTTGTTTCTTTCGTTTCTGGTACGGTTTCTGTCAGTAACGCTAAACGTCATGTATTTAATGCAATAACAATTCGGATGGAATGATGGAAATGACAAGGACTGGCGGTCGAATTCCCTAGTATTCCCGTTGCATTTTCGGGGAGGTTCGGGCTCTCTTGACGAGCCTTTCGCGGGTTGCTTAAATCCGTAGGGGCACACCCCGAAATACTGTAGAACTTACAGCTGCAACACAGCAGCCAAATGAACCCTCGCCTATATGCATCCAACTGCACCATTTCGTTCTGATAGTTCACACGGCCATACTCCAGTCGTGCTTCAGTACGAACCGATGGTATGAATTATAGGCTATCGTTGTCCGCATGTTCCCAGAATTATTCGTGATACTCAGAGATTACAGCCGTGTTCTTTATTTACAGTTCGAGTTCCGAAACCTTTATTCAGATTATATTTATATAAATGACCTTATCGCAATTGCACGAAGCAGATTACAGGGCGATAAGATGTACAACTGCAGAAAGTGGCACTGTGATACATGCAGCTTCTGTCGTGTATGAATGACATATAGGCGCCGTTAGCTGGAATGGTACGCGGTCCGGGCGGAATGTAAGGTTGCAGGACATGACAACATTACGGTCTTCTGCGATGTGATGCCGTAAAGGTAAAGTTCACCCTAGAACAGGCCACGAAGGCCCAGACGGGGAGCAGAAGTATGGCTGTACTCTTTCTTTATCACCGGCGCTAGATGGAGGTGGGTGGTCAACGCCACGCTCCGGCCGCTTTACCCCCGGGAAGGATCCGGGACCCATTGTATAGGAGGCTGGGTCTTGACGGGTGAGGAAAATCTCGCCGCCACCGGGGATTCAATCTCCGGACCATCCAGCCCGTAGCCAGTCGCTATACTGAATACGCTATTCCGGCCCCGTGATTCCGTGTAGTTTGGTAGACATGTACTGACTTTTGGTATGAGTGTGAAGTTTCCATCTTTAGGAAAATAGAAATTCGGTAGCCTGTGTCGTGGTGTGGATGATACAGTGTCACCCTGCTGATACCAGATGTACGTAGTACCATATAGGCTGAGACACTATAAATCACGATTTTACTCCTGTTTTCACATCGTCGTCAGTTGTAGGTCATTTGTCAATTTTTTTTTTGAAGAACACAGCCTAGCTAGCTTACATGTCTTCTCTGGACGTCAGACAGCATGGCAGAGCAGGACAGGGAATTTGTTTTGTTTCGTCCGTAATTTCGCTCAATCCGCTATCGCTCTTCTTGTACAAGTGACTCGCTCTTAGCTTCAATGTCTGCCTCCCAGACATTATTTTATCTGTTTCGAGAGCTGAAACATTATCTGCGAAGCTACACTTTGAACACTGTTGATATTACGTTGGTAACTCTGAAGGACGAAATAGAAAAGCCGGATTTTTAAGGACGTGTTTGAAATTTGGCTCAAAATTTGTGTAGAGCAAATTAGATTTGATCTACATCAGTTGCAGGCTTTTACGCATATCTCTCATCCTTTCAGTGTAAGGTTACAGTATTGTAGATAGTTCAATGTTCACCCAAAACTATACTCTTCATTACGTTCGCTATTGAAATACAATGTATCATAGTTCTAGATGGTGAATTGGTTGAATGTAATACAGATACAAGTCTTCAAAAATTAGCTTGAAAACTATTTAGCGAACAATGTCTGTTGCAGGATTATCGCTGTCATCAAGTATTCAATGATTTCCGGAAAGGAGAATATTCTTAAACTTTTCCAAATCTGTAAGTTTTTACATAACCACTTAATTTGAAACTATCTGTTAATAGTTGCATAACACTTCATCACTTGTTCTGTACACTAAATCTTCGTGACGAATAACACGAGTTCGCTTTATCCGTAACACACAACCAAGGAATGTGAAATCTTTAAAAACAATCGATTAAATGAGCAGGGATTATAAACACCGATAAAACAAATATTTGATCTCTTTAATGATATATGTGAGAATATAAAAGAACGTATTAGTTACATAACATTTATGTATGTAGTAAAGAAGTTTTAGAAAACACTTTGCATGCCTTGCAACAAGATTGTCATAGTTTATTCTGAGATGAGTTGAGGAAATATTGGTGAGTATTTTGTGTAGAAAGAATTTTAACACCTTTAAATATTGTTGTTGACGAATGAGATGTAAGTTATAGACATTGAGAATCAGGTAATTTGCAGACCTTTTCGTTTTCACTACCACTAATCTGTTGTTTTCTTTGTATGTATCAAATCTGTTTAAATGCCTGTAAATACCTGAATTTAAATTTCGTGGAATATCCTGAATGTGAAACTTGTAGTGCTGAGATACTTGTAACGAATGTCAGTTGTGGGGTACCTGAATGTACACGTATTATTACAACACATGTTTATGAGCAATACAGTAAATGGCATGACTGAAAAATCATACAAAGTGCGACCCAAAATTTTGAGACGAGTTATTTTAAAAGAGTACTGAGCGGTACATCTAGGGGCCGACACCGTAACTACGTAGTACTATGCTTCATGTAACACGTGACCAGGCTTCAATGGTTTTCGTTCAGTGGTCTGTGAGTACGAAATTGTTTTGCAAGTGAAGATTTTTTGCCTTGTCATCGGCATCAGTTAGTCTTAAGATATCAAACCGTATTATTTTTTTATAGGGGTTCCTTAAATATTTTGTTTACAGAAAAAGTGCGCGCGCGCGCGCACACACACACACACGCACGCGCAAACGCACGCGCACACTCAAACACGCACACACGAGTTCAAAAACTGAAGCACGACTTTCAGCCGTTGTGACCAGTATCAGTGAACACACACTTTGGCAGGAATGGTGCAAACCAAAGACAACTACAAATACCTTTGGATGCTGACAGTAGGCAGTGAAAATGACTGTATTTGACATCTGCTGAGACTATTGTAATCAGTGAGACTCAACAATATAATGTTTTTCGTGTATGTTGGTGAAAGAACCAAAACGTCTTTCCGGAATGACCCAGTATTTATTTCTCCATAATTCATTTAGTGACATAGTAAAGGATATGACTTACGTGATTCTCCTGACTAATTGGATTGTTAAAACAATACGTTAAATTGTCGCCACAGAAAAATCAGAATACTGAGTTAATGGTAAAATGGTGTATAATAATTATTATGGTGAATTTCTATGGTTGTATGAGGAAGAAAAACTTTGCACTCTGGAAATCATATGAGTTACAGATTTGGTCAATTTTCATACGAATGACTGTATTAGCAAGTTCTGTATGCATGTATGGGCCAAATAAAACCCATATTCAATAATGGTGATATCAATATATATCCCAAAATGTATGGTGTATTGCATTGTTTTAGGTCATGACATGGCTATACCTTGTCTCTCTCGTATACTACATATGTTGACTTAGATCTCCTTGTCCTTGAAATAGATTTTTTTCCCCAAATGTGTTAACATTTTTCAGTAGACTGGGGCTTCATCACATACGTCAATTACTGGCTTGTACGCATATCTCTCACCCTTTTTAGTGTAAGAACCATGGACTGTAATGTGAGGTTACAGCTTTGTAGGTAGATCAATGCTTACCCAAAACTATACCCCTCATTGTGTTTGTTGTTGAATAACAGTGTACCATATTTCTAGATGCTGAATGGGTTGAATGTGATACATAAACGAGTCTTCAAAAATTAATAGTTAATATTTTTCACCACTCTTGTTGACTTACTACTACAAGATCAGATTAGTTACATTTATGTTTGTCCATTATTATACACATTTTATGGCTATCCCATAATGTACACCATCTTTTGTCATCTCGATTTGTGTGTGTGTGTGTGTCTGTCTGTGTGAAGGAATAAAACAGCAGCACTGTAGTGAATGGAAACACTTCTGCCAAAATTTGAACCCCAGATCTTCCAGCATTGTAAAATTATAATAAAAACACAACGATGGGGATCATTGACAAACCGTGTTTTCTTTAATACTTCATGCCGTAAAAAATCGAGGATGAAACTGTAATGTTTACGCGATACATATGTATTCATGTATTACAGTTTTATGTCTACATTAACTTGACATGTACCATTGCTATTTGAATGCAAAACATTCTCTACAACGTCACAGATCATTCACATACGGGAAGCAGTGGAGCATTGGTTTAGGGTGACGATGGCGCTGTCCTAAAATATTTTTAAAATAAATCCTTAGAAACCGAACAAATCCCACAGTAAATGATGGAGCTTGGTTGTAGGGTGACAATTGAGGAACAGGGAAACGGTGGAGCTGAGGTTTAAGTAACAATGGCGGTTTGAGGAAGCGATGGAACTTATGAGTTATGATTCGAATCGTTTGTTAATTTTGATATCGCTATACTTAGGGTGTGTGCTAAACAGTTGCTTTCCACTTTCACTGTTATGTTACTCCTTTTCAGTTGTCACTGTATTAACATTATCGCATGACATTGACGGTTGTACATAGTAAATCGTAGTGTTTATTTTTGTTCTTTTCGTACAGTTTAGCTTTTAACTGTTGTGAAATTCAGCCTTGACATAACTTCCAGTACAGACATGCTTAGCAAACGGTTCTGAATGCAATATAATGTTCACATTTCAAAAGGTTTAACATCAAACTCAAGAACCGTCGACAGGAAACTACTTGTTTTCACTACAAGGAGATAATAAAGGTATTTATTTTCGTTATATCTGTTCACATATTCGGTTAGCATTTCTATATTTCTAGTCTCTGTTTTTCATGTTTTCAACTTGTTACAGATAGATCATACAAGTAAATTTGAAGAAGCAGTTTCTAACCAAATCATACTTATCAACTCGTTGGAAATCGACAAAAAATATCCAATCATTCAGGCTTAAAACATCGTTACAAGATATGGACCTATTGTTTTACTTAGTATTAACGATAAATGTACGATATTGTAAAAGTCTTTATGTCTAAACATTATAGTACAGTATTTTTTTTCTGACGAGGATATAGAATCTGTAAACTCACAGAGCGTTATATTACATCTAGTCCGCAAGGAATTATGTGACAGCTCAAATTCACACACACACACACACACACACACACACACACACACACACACACACACACACACACATATATATATATATATATATATATATATATATATAAAATATATAAGAATAAAAAAAAATAATTTTTTTTTTA